>FZPS01000032.1_pt11 | contig 21478 bp, 31 predicted proteins | sample 1817821 | NCBI WGS metagenome assembly FZPS01 (sample SAMEA104158645, study PRJEB21678) | metagenome | place: Germany | collected 2015-04-21 | reverse complement strand
GCTTTGAGAAAGTTAAATGAACGTTGTGTCGTGTAAATGATGTGAGGTTCAATAAAACCTAAAGTGTCTTGACACTATCAGTATCTGGGGGTTTATTGACGAAACAGGCTCTATAGCGCTAAACTTAAAAGAAATAAAAGTAGATCGAACATATATGAAGTGTACAGAAGGTTTAGTGGGAGTTTTGCTTAAAGATAAGTGGGGCTTCCTTGATAAAAACGGTAATTTTGTTATTCAGCCAACTTATGAAGATGTTTATCCATTTACCGAAGAAGGTTTAGCACGTGCGAAAACAGATGGAAAATGGGGCTTCATAGACACTAAAGGCAATGTTGTCATTGATTTTATTTATGACTATGTATACGACTTTAGTGATGAAACTGCCTTGGTACGGGACGGTGACACATTTTTCTATATAAACACTGAAGGTAAAAAGATAAATGATTTAATAATTACACGACGAAATTAGCTCTAAATTAAGACCCCTGGGTTTCTAAAAACCTGGGGGTCTTTCTGCATATAGCCGCAGACTATTTTGTGAGTTTATTACACACAAGGAGATGCAGGAATCCCACACCTGAAGTAGAGAAGAAAGAAAGGATGACTTGTGACAATATGTTGAGCAGAAATAATAAACCTACATTTTGGACAACAAGTGCGGTGGTTAAAACTGTAGAGCCAAACTACATCATTCTTTCACCACTAAGGGATAAAAACATAAGCTATATGATCTATACCAAAGATTTCCCAGGCATGATGCTTACGGAAGATGAAACAGTCAGACTTCACCTGGAACACGGCTATGTTAGAGCCATAGAGCAGAAAAAGAGACCAGCAGAATAAGTGGGTCTCTATTATATCTAGTAACAACGGGAAACAGGTCTTGCCGTCAACAAATACTTAACTGTTAGAAAAGGGAGTGGAACGATGACCGGGCTGCCTCCAAACGAAATGTATATAATCATTGAGATAGAGAAAGAAGCTGTAGAAAGATTGGATTTGTCTGTTATTCATGATACTTTCGCCACTTTGCCTGCGCTTAAAAGCAATGCCCGCCAGAAAGTATTCCTTTCTTTTGCAGGATACGACGACACCCCCGAAGAAATATATGAAATTCCTATGATTCGCACCTATGTGCGGAAAGTTTTTGAAGTATACCCGTATTTTTTCTACTACATAACCCATATCAGCAGCATGGCCGGTTATTTACTGGCCTGCCTGGGTGATGTCACTGTGCTGCGCAGGGACGCTGATTCTTATGCGACTGCAAGGATTACACTTGATGAAGAAACTGCACGCCGGCTCTGCACAGCAACTTTCGATTATGCTGCCAAAATAGACGATAGTCCAGAAAGGGTGACAGAGCTCTTAAAGGAGCTGCCCATCAACATCAAGCAAACCCATACGCCTCGTTACTAGCAGTTGCTTTAAGTACAAAAACGCCTCTCCTTGATAGAATTTATACTAGGGAGGCGATTCGCTTGAAGGGAACAACGCACTTTATTGCCGGCGCAGCAGCGGCTGCATTAATTTACCCGAAGCCGGAATTTGTGCTGACTGCTGGAATAGCCGCACTACTGCCGGATATAGACCACCCCAGCAGCAAGATCAGTCAACTTGCTACGTTTGGCCATATGCGTTCGGTATTATCCGTAGTTTTCTTTGTAACAGGGATCTATTATCGAATACCCTACCTGCCAGCCTTTGGTGCATTGTTATTTGCCGTATCTATGCTTCCGCACAGGGGTATAACTCACTCGCTTCTGGCTCTGGTTGGAGTTCTCATCTTTGCCCCAACAGCCGTTTTTATTGGTTATTTAACACACATCCTGCTTGATATGGCCTCCGGCACGGTGCCGATATTCTGGCCACACCGGAAACGTTTTGGGCTGCGGTTAGCCCATACCAATGGCCTGGTAGATACACTACTGGGTTTATTCTGTTTAATTGTAACACTGCTCAAACTGTAATCTAAAGTATATCAACAAAAAAGAAGGTATGGCTATGACAAACTATCAACTCTCTAAAAATACAATTGGTCAACCCTGTCCCCTGCATCGCAGCACCACCTTTGATCCGGTTCACTGCACTGCAGAGTGCCCTTGGTTCATTGACGAGCAAGGGCAGTGTGCTGTGGCCGTAATGGCGCGGGCATTCCATCAGTTGGCAATTGTTGATTAAGCTAGATAGAGATAAAAAAGAGGAGTTTATAAAATGGCTAAAATTAAATTAGATAGAGACATTCATGATGAAAAATTTGCTGCCATGATTGATTTTGCCAACAAACAATTGGGAAACAGGTTAAAGATCAAACGGACGAAAAGAAAAATTGAAATAGAAGGGGAAGAGATTGTCATCTACCGAGATTTGTTTTTCAATGCTTACAGGTATGATAAAACAAAAGGACCTGAGCATGTTTGGGAAACACACATGACTAGCATCCTACAAGAGGGCAAACTTGATTTTTCAGATGATTATGTTGTCATTCATGGTGACGACTCTATCCCTTCCCAAATCAGAGTTAAGAAGAAAACCTCTATCATGATTGACCAGATTCATCAAATGACAGGCAACGAGCTTAAAACCGAATCAATTCATGAAGCTATTGAACACTACTATTTTAAACTGCTTTCCGACAAAAAGAAGGAGACGTGACATGAAAACAAAATGGCCCAAAAGAGAAATAGACAAAGTTCCGTTAGCGGAACGGCTGTTATATTATCTACCCCGCATGCTGTCAAAGCAGCTGCTGCAGCTGCTTATTCTCTTTGGTGCCTCTTATGTATTTAAGGTTTACGGTCCATATTCTTTGGAGACGGCCACTGGCTTTATGCGATCTGTTTACCAGGCGGTAGTCTCTTACTATTTTGTGTTTGCTGTAGGTGGAACGGCTATCCTTGCCCATACGATCTGGGAGTCACTGTTTGCAGATCGGGAAGAACTGGAGCTAATTATTGCTCCGTCTCGCAAACCGAAGCCTAAAAAACCGCCGCGTGGGCGCAGCAGGCCGATCTACCAGCCTAAATTTGATCAACGACCTAACAACCTTACCTTAAAAGAAGAAATTAAGCTAAGGTTTGAATTGCAAAAGATCCCAATAGCGGAGCGATTTTTCTACTATTTCCCCCGCATTATAATTGTTGATATCCCTTACTTTGTTTTGCCTTTCATGCTTAAACTGTTGATTGAGGTATACGGTTATCCGGTTTACCTTAAAACCTCACCTGGTTTTTTACAGGACTGTGTGGTTTTTATTATCCGCAACAGGCATTACTTCTTGTGGTGGGGCTACCTGCGAGTAACGCTTACACTTCTGCGCCCCTTTATTTACGGTCGCAGGATTTTAGATTATATGATTGCTACTAAAGAAGAAAAAAGAGAGATAGATGAGTATGAGGATAAACAGTTAGAAGAATCACTGGAAGAAATAAAAAGAGACATCTTTGGCAGTGACAACTAACGCTTGCGATTCCAAACGGATTCCAGGCGTTTTTTATTTGCTCGGCTGCGGTTTACCGTACTAATCCCCTGCTTTTTGTTAAGTTAATAGTAGACGCTTGGGGAGGTATGGCCATATGTTAGCAGCAAACCCGACTGCAGCACAGATTGAACTTCGCGGACGACTAGAAAAAATCATCTATAACAACGGGGATTACTACGTTATTCTGCTTGCTGTACCTGAGAAACCAGCAGTTATTGCAACGGGGTCAATGTTTGGTGTGCAGGAAGGCGACGAACTAACAATTTGGGGTAAAAAAGTCAACCATCCTACCTACGGAAGCCAAATCAAGATGGAAAGATACGAAAAAGCTATGCCTGCCACCAAATCTGCACTAATAGATTATTTATCCAGCGGCCTAATTAAAGGTGTCGGTCCGGTGCTGGCCAAACGCCTGGTGGAGACTTTTGGCACTGATGTACTGGATATTGCCATGTCAGAGCCGATACGGCTTACTGAAGTGAAAGGCATTTCAGAAAACAAGGCTGAAGTCATCTCTGCCTCAATTACAGAAAGCATTGCGTTCCAGCAGGCGCTGTCGTTTTTAATGCCTTTGGGCGTCACTCCCAAAACTGCGCTTAAAGCATATAAGAGGTGGGGAGGAGGCACGACAGCGAGGATCCAGGAGAATCCGTACTGTCTGACGGATCTCAAAATGATCGGCTTTACACAGGCGGATGAAATAGCGCAGAAGCTTGGAATCGCCCCAACCAGTCCCTTCAGGATCCAGGCGGCTATCTTACATACTCTGCGTCAGGCATCAATCCGGGCTGGCCACTGTTACCTGCCAACAGAAGAATTGATCAGGGAAACCCTGACCATGCTTGATAACCAAAGCATCAAACGCGATCATATAGCAGCTGCACTGAAAAATTTAGAGCAAACAGCAAGACTCATATTCACACCAGAGTACACACAGCTGGCTGAACACGCTATCGCAGAGAGTAATATTAGATGCAAGATTAAAGAAATGTTGTCTGGCACGTCAATGCCTAAAAACATAGACAAAGCCATTTCGCAGTACGAGGCCAAACACAAACTCAAACTTGCGGCCCTGCAGAAAGAAGCGATTAAGCAGTTTTTTGCTCATAGAATCTTTATCCTCACCGGCGGCCCGGGCACTGGTAAAACAGAAACTGTGCGGGCCATCTGCCGGATAGCCAAGCAGCTGCAACATGGGATAGAGCTTAAACTGGCTGCACCAACCGGCCGTGCATCACGGCGTATGACTGAAGTGACTGGACTTCATGCGGAAACGATCCACCGTATGTTGGGTCTACGTGAGGATGATGAGGCGCCGTTAGAGACTATTGATGCTGACATTATCATTCTTGACGAAGTAAGCATGATCGACCTGTTTCTGGCCAACAAACTATTCCAGAGCATTAATAGCAGGACCAAACTCCTCCTGGTAGGGGATACGGATCAGCTGCCTTCTGTAGGTCCCGGGAACGTACTAAAAGACCTGATCAAGTTAGGGGTGCCGCGTGTTAAACTGACAGAGATTTTCCGCCAGGCTGAAGGCTCCCAGATTGTTACTAACGCGCATCGGATCAATCAGGGCGACACCAAACTGCTCACAGGTAGAGACTGCCACTTCTATAACATTGAAGACGCCGCAGCCATCCGCAGTATGATCCTCCGTCTTGCTTTGGCCTACAAGAAGAAATACTCTGGTATCGAAGGTTTGCAAATCCTGTCTCCCATGCGCCGCGGCCCGGTAGGAGTCAATATCCTAAATGAGCAGCTGCAGGCCGTATTGAACCCGCCTGATCCGCGTAAAAAAGAAATAAAAAAACACGTCATCTTTAGGGAAGGTGATCGTGTTATGCAGATAGTGAACAACTATGAAAAAGACGTGTTCAATGGTGACGTGGGCATGATTGAAAGCATTGAACCTAATGATGAAGGTGATCTCTACCTTACTGTGCGCTACCCAACAGGTGAAGTCAAGTATGAGCAGTCTGAGCTGGACGAATTAACGCTGGCTTATGCCATGAGTATCCACAAAAGCCAGGGCTCGGAGTATCCGGTAGTGATCTTCCCTGTCACCACCAGCCATTATATTATGCTTAAACGAAACCTGATCTACACAGCTCTCACACGGGCTACTAAATCTGCCGTTATGATCGGTACCCGCAAGGCTTATGCCATAGCAGTAAAAAACAACACCATCCAAGAACGCCATACAAGATTGGCAACATAGAAAAGAGGATACATGCCGTTAGTTGGGCACACATCCTCTTTTTTAAGGTTACTCAAACAAAAACGCACGTTTTTTTCTCAGGTATTGGATCTTAGCATCATCGAAATTGCCGGCACCATGCGTGCGCAGTGTATGTTTTACAGCCTCGCCGATCTCGTAGGCACGATTCCTGTCACATTCTTCCCACGGGTATTCATTGCAGCGTACGTACCTTTTATCTTCATTGTACCAGTAGATCGGGATGACTTCCTGTTTCATCAGGTTCATATAGGCTTCCATGTGCATTTCATTATCAATATTAAAGAAGCAGTCAAATACCATTGGCAATGTCCCGTTATCATTTTTTTCTTCCGGTACAATCTTAACTTCCATGTGTATTATAGGAAAGCCGTTTACATCCATAAAAAAGAGCCGGATCTGTGGAGTCGATAACCTGTACTTTCGGATCTGTTCGTTCGGGAGATAGAGATATAGAGTACATCCATACACGGTGTTTACGATATGGCAGTAGTACCCCATATTTTCTTTAATCTCTTTTGGAATCGGAGGTACAAACGGAATGACATTATCTTTCTTATTCATTTTAAACTCCTCCTTTAGTCAAAAGGATACCAGCCTTTAATAATAATTGCAATGTTATTCCAGCGGAGGTGATCACTCATTAAGCAGCTGTCTTTATTAACGGAGGAACAAACGGGAGCTTATTTTGACCCCAAAAACCCGGAAAAGTATCGCTACTTATTGTGGCGTTGCTGGAACACCAACCGACCTAAAGCCACTTTTGTTCTGCTTAACCCCAGCACCGCCGATGAGACAGAAAACGATCCTACTGTATCGAGATGTGTCCGGTACGCAGTTAACTGGGGCTATGGTTCTTTGTATGTAGTCAACATCTTTGCTCTGCGTTCCACTGATCCCAGGCAGCTGTATCTGGCAGAAGACCCCATAGGTCCTGAAAACGACAAGTACATCTATAAAGTGGCCAGTGAATCTGACCTGATTGTGCTGGCTTTTGGCAACCACGGGGCGTACCTTAACCGGGGGCAAACAGTAATATCGTTACTGTCAGGATTGACCCTTCACCATTTAATAAAGACAAAAGAAGGCTTTCCCGGCCATCCACTTTATCTAAAAAAAGACCTAAAACCAATTTTATGGAGGCCGTAAACGCATTACATAAATTAAAAGGAGGCTGTACAAACAATGGTAAAATGAGAATATTTGCAACAAGTTAGTAACTGGGCGGGTTTTTCTGGATTGGTGATGATAATAGTGGGGGGCTCTTAGTGCATTTGGAAATGCAAAATGCCGGAGATATTAATCGTGTAGTAAAACCAATACGTGTTAGTGAAACCACTGAAATGCAGGATTTAAAAGACGCGATTATGGCCGAGGTAAGTAAATATGGCATGGCTTTAGTTGACACATTTGGAGAGAATACTAATTACACAACAGCAAACGCATTTATATTAGCACGTGGCCATGCACAAAGTTATGGTGTTGATTTAACATCTAAACTATCGTATGTGAATTTAAAATTGGAGGATGAAATTAAGATAGGGATTAGATGGAAAATAACAGTGGAGGGAGATCTTGATAAGCTTAGAGAAAGCAAGTAAATAGATGGACCTAATTAAACTTCTGGCAAGATTAATTTTGCCAGAAGTTTAATTTTTATCTGCGTCAGTATGCGTAAATCCGTACTAAATCAGATTGATTTGCTAAAGTGATAGTAGATAGACAAACAGGAGGGATTTACGTGGATGTTAATTTAAAGCTAGGCGACGACTATGCTCTTGTCTTTCACGAAGGGCAGTGCTACGAAGTCTACATTGACATATACGAAAACGTAAAAACTGTAGCATATCCGTATGGTGAATCTGTATCTGCTAACGGTACTACTTATCAGGCAACTGCAAAGGGCTGGCAGAAAAAATTAGCCGACAGTGTAAGCAACAAGGGATTCGTCCCAACCGATGTGCCATTTGAAGTTTATAACGCTCTTAAGGACACCAAGATCACGCAGATATTAAAGCATGAACTCGTTAACGGGACTCACTACACAATCGGGATAACCGAAGGCGGCATAGGCGGAAACTACTTCTTTTTGCACAGCAATAAGCCGGTGAATATAGGCGACAGTTTGCCGTATCATGACGTAGACAGCGCTGATATTTGGCTTCAGCACCTTGAAGCAGAAGAAGCATTAAGATTAAGATTGCTAAAATAATAATAGAAAGGGACTGATTGAACTGAAAAAAATAGCGTTATTGTTGGTTGCTGCAGTGCTGTCGGCAGCACTTGCTGGATGCGGCGGGGGGAACACACCAGAAAAGGTAACAGAGCAATTTTTCAAAGCTATTCTAAACGGCAATGACAAACAGGCCATAAACCTTTGCGCCAGGGAAAACGAAGCCCCAATTCTAGTGGGCATGGGCAAAGCAGCAATAGCCCTTGATGCAGAAACAGATTACAATTTCACAATAACCGAAGAAACCGAAGGTACAGCCACCGTCAACGTAGAAACCAAAAGCGGCAGACATATCGCAAAAGTGAAGTTAATTAACCAGGATGAAAAATGGAAAATAACCTATGTAGGATAGATACCGCAGCTGCTGCGGTATTTTTTTTCTTAAATTTTTTAAAAAGGTAGTATTAATGTGTTACATATGTGGTATAATAGGGTTACCCAAGGCAGTCGCACCTGTTAAATGCGACCCGACTTCGAGTGAGGTCGGGCGAAAGTCAAGTGACTTTTGCGGAAAGGAGAACAATGCAGGAAAGAAAAGTTGAGATTAGGTATCTGTTGAGTGAAAAAGGTCGTAAGGAATCACTGCTTGCCGGCGGTGACGGTAAGCACAGGCAAACTGTTTACACAGACATAACACCGGATGCACTAAGATTGGCCAGAGTAGATGAAGAAGGAAATGTGCTTATTGACCTAACGAGACAGCTTGCAGTTCGTGCAGAAATAACGAAGTATGGGTACGGTGAACCAGTAATAAAAGAAGTATTTGATTTTGTAGTATTTGACAACCCGCAAACAGCAGAACAGCTGATGTCATTTGAGAGGGAACGTCGCGTCAGAATAGGGGCTGAAAAAGAGCAGCTGAATCCGGAATTAGCCACAGCCATTGAGGAGTACAAGCAGGAAGAAGCACAAAGGAAGGCAGAAAAAGAAAAACTGTTGGCAGAACAAGAAGCACGAGAAAAAGCAAGCCGTGAAAAGGCTGAACGTCTTGAGACAGAAAAGCAGCAGTGGATCAGCGAACACGGCTCCGACTTCCTGAAACGGGCATTAAAGCTGGGTTATGACTGCCAGCGCAGATACATAACAGAGCGTGCAGCAAAAGAATTCCCTGATTTCGCTGTAGATTTCGATGATAACTGCACCTGGCGCTCACGGTCATGCCCCAGTGAAGAAGCATTAGCTTTAGTCGAGCAGCTCATTGGAAGGTACAATGCCGAAGTTGTCTGGCTCACTTTCCCGGCATATGAGTTGGACTTTGATGAAGAATGGGAAGCATGTGAAGCAGTTGTAATCCATAACTACCTAGACAGATACACTTTGGTGCATGAAATTTAATACATTGCTTAACACGGCCTGCCCGGTGCCTCAATCCGGGCTATTGCCATATAAAAAACAGGGAGGTGCATTTGTTGTGATCGGGAAAAAGACGTCTGTTTATATCACAGCAAATATTGAAAAGCAAATCATGCAAAGAGGAGATAACCGATCAGGGATAATTAACCGCGACCTGGAAAGATACTATACCGTTTTGGACCGTGCCCTGCGCACCGTTTCTCTAACAGAAAACGAGGCTCTGCTTATTGTCGATGTGTTGAATGGCTCAATTCTAGACACTCTTTCTGTTCGTATGCTTTGGGCAGGAGTTGAAGATGCGATAAATCTAGATAAAGTAGACGAGAAATGGGGCATAAATGGGGCTGCGCTGGTAGAAAAGCTCCGCAGCCTTGGGGAAATACAGTGCTTAGCCGTAGTTGACGCCGCCGAGCGATTCTGGGCCGATGAAGATAACAGGAACATGGACACCAGAGAAACAATAAAAAACTATTTTCCCAACCTAGAATCTCAATAAACATACATTATCTAATTTGGTGTTATAGGTATGAAAAAGCTGTTAAATATAGACTGGATAACCGGTTTTGTCTGGGGCGTAGGATCTTTAACATGGGATCGTCTAATAATCCGTTATCATGACAAAGAGCTGCTGCAGCAAATTGCAGATACCCTTCAAACCGAAGCCAAACCATACCATCCGACGAAGGGGAAAACAGCCCTGCGATTTTCGGCCACTCATCCATTTGCACAGCGGTTACTGTCGTTAGGCTGGACCGGCCGCATGGACAAAGACCGTCAGTACCCTCAAGGTGAATTTGATGAACTGGAATTTATCCGTGGTTATACACACACCAAAGCAACAACAGATCTATGGCACTACACCACAAGAAAAGGGGAGCGAAAATCTAGTCCACGATTAAGAATATGGGGCAGCTATGATATTGTTTATAGCATTGATCGTTTCTTTGTCCGTGAACTGTCAACAACACCTAAGAAACCTTATCTACATAGAAGTTCGACTGGCGATTGTTATGTAGTCAACTATCAATCTAAAAGGGAAGTCCCTATTATACTTAAAACGATCCTGAAGTAACCCTTTGGGGGCTCTTTTTTACATGACCCAGTATGATGGAGGCAATAAAATGAAATATAGACTGAATCCGGGAGAACCCCTCACGAATAGATTGCGTGGGGGGGTCTCCTTTAGTGCTGATGTTTTGCGTACAAACGCAGCCGGTTAATATATACTTTTGTTAACAAGAAGAAAGCGGTAGAAAGCTTTATGGATAAGAATCGCCCATGAAAGCACAAAACAGTGAGGAGGGTTCTCACAGTGACAGACAATGCAAACACACCAGTAACCCCTTACGATTTGCGGGAAAACTTCTATGCCCTTTTGTTAGCAGTATTTTATGGGTATACGACGGATAAAGCACTTTCCTATGCGGGAGTAAAGGGGCAATACAACAGGAAAGAGCACCGCGATATAGATAACAAGGAACTGTATGATTTATATACAAAGGAAAAAATGAGCTACAAAGAAATAGGAGAGCAATATGGATTAACAGAAGAAGCAGTTTCTAGCCGCATAAGAAGATACAAAAATAAGATCAAATCAGCTGCAGCAGGTCAGTAAGGTGCTAGAAACAATATAAAAATTAAGGGGTATTTACATACCCCGAGAGAAATAAAGATACGGGAGGTAACTGCTGTCGCCTATAACAATCTGGGCAACACTGTTGCCACCGAAGGAATAACAGAGAAGGGTAACACATTCAGACTTGCTTGTTACTCTTCTGAGCACGTCGGGATGGGCACATGTTCTTGCCGTTCCCATCCCGTATGGGAAGTCGTTGAAAAATAGAAGCCCTTCTTTTAGGGGCTTCTATTTTTTTTCCATATTTTACGCTTTCCCTTGTGCTGCAATCCAAAAACGTCGGGTTGACACCCATTGGCAGGACATGTTAAAATTATTATAGTTTTCGGTTGTGACGTTCACGTTCACAGCTAACGTTTCCCTTATTCGGGCCAGCCACTACTGTGAATAATTCTTGGTCTGGGCCCCAAAACTCCATAGTAAGCTCAATGAGCTAAACAAATTTTATCATTATTTAAACCGTAGGCTTATTTGCTGTGCGGTTTTTATTATTACAAAATTAATATCATTTAAGTAAGAATAAAAAAGGCCAACCAAACTTTTATTTTGGTTGGCCTTTTTTTGTTTTTAAACAAAAACCATAAAAAGGAGGTACGAAAAATGAGGGTTTTGATTACTTTCAAGCCCCAAAAAGCCTTGGAAAAAGCTCTTGACCGAGGCGAGAAAAAGTTGTGGTTTGGCACACACATGCCAGTGCCGGGAAAGGACTGGCGGCTTTTCTACAGCCGGCTGCATAGGAAACAAAAGTTTCTTATCACGGCCATGGAGGGAAAGCCGGAAGAATTAGCCACTTATGTGCCTGAAGATTCGTTGTGCGTACTAGAGGAAGGCGAAACCCTTCCTGTAGTCAAAAGGAATGGCCACTTTGCCATTCGTCATGCCGGTGGCTATGATTACGCCCTAGATTTACAGGGCAAAGTCTGGCCGGGGAGTGCGATTCGTCTGATTGTAAAGGATGTGATCGCATGTTAAATGCCGCCAATAAACAAAGAAAATATAGAAAAAGAGCATACATTCGTATGCACCGAAAAGAAGAAACAGAAAAAACTTTTGAAAATTCCTTTAGCTATCGAATATGGGAAAAGATTGACACAGGACTGGAAAAAGCAGCACCATACATTCTGATATTTGCCAATCTCTACTTTCTGGGCCACTTAATAAAGTTCTGGAGGTGGAACTTTTAGTGAATACTCAAAAAGTAGAAGATAAAGCAAAGGCGATGGAAATGCTGCTTAAAGGACCCGACGACGACAGGAAGAAAGAAATGCTGCGCTCCTTAGGCAGCATTGTCATCAAAAACGAGAGGCACGTAAAAACTCGTGATGGCTCATACCGTCCTGTGCACTGTCAAATCTTCCCTATGGGTAAGCAATGGCAGAAGCTGTACTACACCAACTCGGACCTTACCTTATGTGAGATAACCGGTGATGCTATGGCCTGCCATGCTTGCAATCATTACAGAAACGGAACATGTCAAGCAGAACCACAGTGGCTGCGCGACAGCGAGTTGCTAGCTTTGCTGGAGAAAGTAAGCTGGGAGGTAAAACATAAAGTCCGGCGAGGACGTTTGCGTTTTTACATCCAGATCATTCCCGGTAAAATCAAGCTGCGTAAGCGGAGCAAATCCGCATATCAAGCAGTCATACAGCCACTGGATACAGGACAGTTAGCATTTAGCAACTTCCTTGGCAGGGAGGTGCAGCCATGCTAACCAACCTGCTTGACAATCTAAAAGACCGTGGTCCCTGGGGCAACCCCAAATATAGGGGTAATGCCTCAGGGTGGCCACTATATCACTTAATTCAGTTTTTCAAGCCAAAATTTGTCTCTGACTTCATGGTCGGAGGCGGTACCACAAAGGACGTCTGCGTGGATCTAGGTGTAGATCACCATGTTTCAGACCTTAACCCTGCGTGGGGCGGCTTTGATCTGCTGAATGATGAAATCCCATGCAGCTCGGACCTGATATGGTTCCACCCTCCTTACAACCGCAAAGACGGGGGAATCATACTATATTCCGGCAATATGTGGGGCAGGGAAAAGCATGCATCCGACCTGTCACATATGCCTTGGGATGAGTACCTCAAAGCCCTAAACAAGTGTTTGGCTAAACAGTACGCCTCACTACGCACAGGCGGAAGACTTGCCATGTTGATCGGTGACTGCCGGCAGAAAGGCAAACTCTACTCTGCTGTTTTTGAATGCCACAAGTATGGGGAACTGGAGCATGTGATGATCAAAAAGCAGGAGAACTGCACATCTGATCGTACCATGTATTCCGGTCGCTTTATCCCCATCGTAACAGAGTGGTTATTAGTCTTTCGCAAAACCCATCATTATGTGGTAGATGGCAAAAAAGTTGTTGCCTTCCAAGTGGATCTGCGTAAGTCAACAAAGATCACCTGGCGGGATGTAGTTTATTCCGCACTGGAGGCATTAGGCGGTGCAGCCGACTTAGAAGCCTTATATAAAGAAATAAAAAACCATGCCAAGGCTCAAAAGAATCGCCACTGGCAAGCAAAAGTCCGTCAAACTCTGCAGAGAGGACAGGACTTTTTTAATGTCAAGCGCGGAGTTTGGGCTTTGGTTCATAAACAAATTGCTTAAGGAGGAATTTTATAATGCCGAGATTTGAAACAAAAATGATATCAGACTGCCTGCAAGTAGTTGCAAAAGCAGCAGCAAAAAGAAGTGCCCTTGAGGCCATAGAAGGGATCCTTGTTAAAGGGGATGGGAACACGATTACCATGTGTGCTACGGATCTATTACTTACCATTCAGGCACATATAGAGGTGCCCCACTTTGAAGAATTCGGGATAGTTCTCCCCGGAAAAAGCGTTAGCCTTATCAGCAATCTTCCAGGGGAACACTTCGACCTTCTTATAGATGATGCATATGTAACAAACATCACTAGCGGAAAGGCAAAGTACAAGCTTCAAGGGCTTAAAGCAGACGAGTTCCCTGAAACCCCTAAAGAAGAACCAGTACACGTATTCTCCGTGCATAGCACGGCTTTAAAAAATGCTTTAGCCAAAACCTTGGTTTGTGTTTCCACGGACGAGAGCCGCCACCATTTTTGCTGCATCAATTTCGTCATTGATGAAGCAGAGGGCCTAGTGCTCAATGCCACGGACACATACCGTTTGGCCAAAACAACAATACCCATTGAGATCAAGAGCATCACTGATGCAGCCAAGAAAAACTTTCTGATATCAGGTGAAATACTTAAACAAATCGCAAAAGTTTTACCTGCAGGTGAAACTGTAACAGTAAAAATCGGGGAAAAACATGTCGTTTTTTCCTGTAATCACCTGACGTTGGTTACCAGAATGGTAGATGATGAGAATTACCCTGACCTTGATCGGGTAATTCCTGCTGATTTTTCATCTAGCGCCACGGTTAACACCAAAGAATTTTCAGCAGCTGTTGAAAGAATCATGGCCGTGGCCGATAAAACCCCGGCAATCAACATCAAATTCGATCCGCAGGAAGCAGGCAACAGTCTCTTTGATGTTACATCTCACATCGGACTGGGGGCAGCAGACGAGAAAATCGAAGTAGATTTTGATGGCGAAGCCATAGACCTGCATCTGAACAGCGGTTTTTTGGCAGATTTTCTCAAGGTTGCTGCCGGAGATACAGTTACAATGCTGTTTACCGGCAATATCAACCCAGTAATCCTAAAAGACAGTGCCGATCCTGACTATATTTACCTGGCACTGCCTGTGAGAGTAATGAACAAATCCTAATCTGCCCACACGGGGGCATGAAACCGTGGCCTGACTTTAGGGGGCCGCGGGGCCCCCATATCAGGCAGAAAGGAGAAATATGCATATAGATTGGTGCGGAGAACAGTGTGCAGAATGTGTCGGCTGCACCCTTGACGATAAACTTTCCTGCTCTCCGGACTGCAGCAACCTTAGCGAGTACGGCAAACCTATTATGCCGGGATACTGCGTCAGCTGTGAGTTCGGCGGCTATGACGATTTTGCAGGCACCATCAGCCGTTCCCGTATAGCACGAGAAATCCGGGAGCAGAAGGTATGGTCAAAAAAGCGGACCGAAGCATTTCTTGCCTCGATAGAGGAAGAAATACAGGAAAAAATTAAATCCGCGGCTCTGGAGCTTGTAAAACAGGCACTAGATCCGGTAAAAAAACAATTCGCTAACACCTACTGCACAGCAGAATTTATTTTGGCAATGGATACAGACATCACAGAAGAAGAAGCCCTCGAGCTTTTAGAAAAACATGAAAACGAAATTGCCAAAGTAATGGAGGCAGCAGGCAAGAAAGCTATTAAAAAACTACTGCAAAGTGCAGCAAAAATAGGCAAGGAGGTTGCCTAATATGGCTCACGAACTTTGGTGCGGCAGCATATGTGCTGAATGTCTAAAGCCCTGTGCTTTAGATAGAGCTACAAACTGTGCCCTGGACTGTCCAGATCTGTACAGTGACGGTACTCCTTGCGGTAAACAGTGTAAAAAAATAAAAGTCGTGGAGGTGGCCTAATATGGCACATAAAAACTGGTGTGGTTTACCATGTGCAGATTGCGAAAATATCTGCTATTTAGATCAACATATCCCCTGCTCACCGGACTGTGAGCACCTGTCACCGGAGGGTAAAATGGCCGGCATAGAGTGCTTGCACTGCGACACAAATTATTACGCTAAAATTTTGCATGAAGCGGCCAAGAAAGCAGAAGAAGAGGCAAATAAATTACGCAAAAAAGCAGAAGAACTCGAATTAGAGATGCTCTATCCTCCCGAACATCGGCTATTCGAATCAAAGGAGGCGGCAGCTCATGCAAGATAAAAGATATGCCTACGCAGACGTGCCAATTAGATTCGCCACTAGGTTAGTTGCCTTCAAAACCGGCAAGACAGAAGAGGAAGCAGCAGCACTATTAAAAGAAAATGAGAGTATTGTTGTCAATGCCATGAAACTGGCTGCACTACAGGCCATTTCTGAACTGGTGGAAGTTGACAAGAGTAAAAACAACAGTCAACCGATTGAAGCAACAGTAACTCTGACAACCGAAGATGTTCTGTCACTCCAGCAGCAGGACTGGTCACAGGTAGAAGCAGAGAAGTTCTTGCAATGGGCAAAAAAACAGATAGAGGCCGACATGCGAGAACGCGGGTTAGACTCGATCCAGGATCTCCTTTGGATGTATAGCCCAGAGTGCCTAACAGCTTCTGATCAATGCCGGCCCGAATAAATTGAGAAGCAGTAACATACATGAGGCGGCACGATCTGCCGTATGTCATAACAAAAATATAGAGGAGGTGGACCCGCACGAGGGGTGATAGTTAGCCCCCGTATGGGGGCAACATCTCCTTTTGCGGTTAAAATGGCAGAAAAACTTCAAATTGATTACCAAAAAGTTGTTGATCTGACCGATCAGGGAGAAGCGAGAAAAGAAATATATCTGGCATCGGTTTATGCAAACTATGCAGCAGTAGATTCCTCAATCGGCTGCTTCTCTAGCTTTGAGGAGATGGCCAAAGCCGTAAACCCAAGCACAATACTGCAGCTGCTAAAGGAGCACCATGAACATGAGGCTCTTTTGGGTGCGCTTTCCAGGCTAGGCGGTCTTACCTTTAACGGCCAGTGGTACCCGATAGAAGAACTATCAGAAAGAGGGAGGAGGGCTTAAAGATGCCAACTACCCTCTTTTCTCCTGAAGAAACAAGGTATCTGCTGGCCAGTTATGATGAAAACAAATGGCATTTCAGCTAAAAGCGCTATTTATAAGGCACTACTTCTAGCTTCTGACCAGAGAAGGGCTGAAAAAACATTCAAATAAGGAAAAAGCGAATGTTAATGTACGATAAGTATCTAAAATAAATAATTAGGAGGTGAACCCCCGGGGGAGATGTTACAAGCCCCCGGAAGGGGGCATCTCCCGGTATAAATGAGACTTGCAGGAGCAGAAAAAATGGGGTACTACCCCACACCGGAAAAAGTTACAAAACAAATCCTAGAACGCCTCTGTGCGCCGGCTGAAGGAAAGCGCTTACGGCTTTTGGATCCGTGTGCAGGTGAAGGCATTGCGTTGTCACAGGTAGCCGAGCAGATGAAGCACGAATTTTTCGGCAAAGTAGAGTCTTACGGGATAGAACCCGACGACGCCAGAGCCGAAGCAGCTAAAACCAGGCTTGATTATGTCATCAAAGGCGGTTACGAAACAGTCCATGCCACAAATAATGTGTTTTCTCTTTTGTGGTACAACCCGCCCTATGACGACACAACCGGCGAGGACGGCAAAGGAGAACGGACTGAATACGTTTTCCTAAAAAACCAAACTCGCTGGCTGAGCCCAGGCGGTGTTTTGGTCTGCATAGTACCGCAGACTTCACTTAAATGTATGGCCAATCTTCTCGTCAGGCGATTCTTTGACATTCGCATAGAACGCTTTGACGATGATGAATATGAAGCGTACAAACAAGTGGTACTGCTTGCCAGAAAAAAGCCGGTACCGGAGTTGCGGGAAGTAGACGCTGACATTAAAGACTGGATCATACAGGTGTCCTGCGGGGATAAGGACTGTATTGCTTCGTTAAGCAAGGAAAACGACTACATTTATGAGCTGCCGCCGTCACGCAACAGTGACATAATATTTATCGGCACACAATTAGATGAAGTCGAGATGGCCAAAGCCCTTCCTGAATCGCCCGTATGGGGGCAGGTAAAGCTCTTAACTGATAAAAGAAAGGCGGCAACCCTGAAGAACCCGCCGCTGCCCTTGCGCAGAGCTCATTATGCTACTGTGATAGCCTCTGGTGCACTAAATGGGGCAGTAGGTAAGGGACCTGGTAGGCACTTGCTAGTGGGCTTTTCTCGTAAAGTGTCAGATACTGAAGTTGACTTTGACGAGGAAGGCAGAGAAAGAAGTGTCACTACCGAAAGGTTTGAGGGTGTAACACGCATTTTTACACCTTCAGGCTGTATTAAGGATTTAGCGTAACATAGCTAGCTTAATCGCTTTACCGAACAAAAAATGAGAGGAGGCTAGCGGCCGCATGAGATATGGGGCCGCAAGGCCCCACTCTCTTTACCACGGCTGCAATATTAATTAATGGAAACAAAAATTTTTGCCAAAGCCACCGTTTGGCGAGAACATGCCATTGGGACCCTCAGTAACATTGAAACCTATGTACACTCCTACACCTGCACTAGGGAACGCTTTATTAAAGCATTCTCAATCATTGACATAGACGCAAAAGTACGTGCTGTCATGGGTATGTTTGCCCAAGGTGAACGGACACAGGTTAAGATTAGTGATTTTGGGACCGCCCGGATCACTTCCGGTTCCGGTCAATATAGATTTATCAGCCGAAGTGTCAAAGTTGCAGGGCGTAATTTAACACATCTTGTTATCTTACACCGCAGCCTGATTGACATAGATGTTGAGCTGCCGGCGGTTATCTCCGACAGCGATATAGTCGAAGACACCATCAATAAGCTGGCTAAAATCTATGCGATCCCTAACCTAAAGGCATGGCATCTACCATTGTTCAACCTGTTATTACGCAACAATCTGATCCAGAAGATGCATACATGGACAGCGCCGAACGTGGAAATGTGGAAGCATCTAAAAGGTGTAACTGCAACAAGAGAATTAACAGAAGAAACCCTTTTAGATGTAATAAAAGTGGGGATTCAATCAGGACAGCTTATAATTCCGGAAGGCAAAGAAGCACCTGACTTTGATCCGGAAAAGTACGAAAAACTATCTGATTATCTGGCCGACTATGCAGTACACCATGCCAAAACGATTGAGGAAACGGTACGCCCAACCCATAATGTTGATGACGACGTAGATCCTCGTATTATTGACCTCAAAAGAACGCCGTTTCCGGCCCAGGCCCATGCTATAACGGCACTCTACAAGAAATTCAAAAAGGTAGCCAAATCTCTTTTTGCCGTGGGAGATATGGGTACAGGCAAGTCAATTATTGCCTTAGGTGTTATGCACCTCATGGAACGCGACAGCAATGGCTTGCGGGTACTGATGATGGTCCCGGGAATTACGATCCCCAAATGGATCAAAGAGATCAAGGCAACTGTACCCTGGGCAAAAGTACAGGTGTTCAACTCCTGGCGTGATGTGGTGCACTATGCTCAAAATGCAAAAAAGAAGCCGCAGGGTTTGGAAATCTATTTAATCGGCAGGGATCGTTCCAAGCTGGGCTTTGATCCGTGGATCTGCGCCCTCTGGAAGCGAGTAAAAGGTTCTACATTTGAGTATGCCTGGCACTGTCCGGACTGTTTCGGGCCTCTGCCGGATCCAAAGTCTAAAAAGGGGGAAGAAGAGGAGTTTGCATCGTGGAGTGTACTTGCAGAAGGCTATCCTCCAGAGGATGGGAAATTAAAGGCCACTGTTAAGTGGAAAAAGCATACTCCACACCTGCGGTCCTGTCCACACTGCGGGGCAATCCTACGGCGGCCGGCAAACAAATCGTTAGGTGAAACACGCATGAAGCCCCGCCTGCATCCGGCACAGTTGATGAAGAAGCTGCTGCCGGGACATTTTGACCTCTTTGTGGCAGACGAATGCCACCAGTTACGGGGTGACAGCGGCCAGGGAGAAGCATATGGGCAGCTGGTTTGCTGTGCAAAACAGGTTCTAAACCTTACCGGCACACTAACCGGAGGCAAAGCAGGCGACATCTACCGTCTTTTAGAAAGATCAGATATAAAACCTTTGCTGGAAGATGGTTTTGAAAAAGGCGAAATAGCAGCTTTTGTCGCCACCTACGGAGTTCTGCAGGAGATCAGAAAGACTGACGAGGTGGATGACGGGGTATTTACCACCAAACGCAAAGAGCGCAAACAGGTTCGGGAAATTCCTGGCTTATCGCCCTCAATGTTTGTTAAATATCTGCTCGACAGATCAATTTTTTTGGATTTAAACGACTTAGGGCTGCCTCTGGTGGAGTTTCACGAAGAACCTGTGTTTATAGAGCTGGACAGTACGCATAAAGCAGCCTATGATGAGTTCCACAGGCGGCTGCACGATGTTTGCACCGCAGCTGCACGTGCCGGAGGAAACCAAGGGGCTTTTGCCAAGTTTCTGCCGGCAACTCTAAACTATGCAGATCGCCCTGTAGCTATGGAAGTTCAGGTCGGCGATGAAGTTGTCAGTACTCCTGAACTCCCGATATCTTACAGTGCCAAGGAGCGCCGGCTGGTGAAGGAAGTGCAAAAGGAATTAGCAGAAAACAGGGGAGTGATCATCTTTTGTCACTTCACCAGTGCTTACGCTACAGACAGCAGACTCCAGCAGGTTCTGGCAGAACATGGCATAGAGTCGGCAGTCCTCAAATCAAGCGTTTCTACAGAGGAACGTATGAACTGGCTGGAAAAGCAAGCTACACTGGGCACCAAGGTTATTATCTGCAATATGAAGCTGGTCGAAGTAGGGCTGGATATCATTGATTGGCCAACAGCTATCTTCTATCAGGGCAGTTATGACATCTATACCCTGCGTCAAGCAGCACGTCGGTCATGGCGAATCGGTCAGTACCGAGAATGCCGTGTCAAATACTTTATTGCTGCGGGTACACAACAGCAGGCCCAATTGGAAAAGATACTGGAACGCAGGTGTCATGCACTGCTTTTAGAAGGCCGGTTGGACCGGTCTGAGATGGCCAAGTACATTAAAGATGATTCGTTTAGTGTTCTTACCAGAAAAATATCAGCAGATCTCTCTGAAATAGACGACCTGAGCTCCAAGTGGAAAGAGCTGGCGGCCAAAGATCTGCCCGATGTCACTACTGTCAGCGAGGACGAGTTTCTTGAAGCCGTAAATAAAGCCAAAAAAGAACTGGTAGCCCTGACCTTCAAGCTCTGTAACCGTGAATTAACTCCTGATGAAGCCAGAAAGAGTGCTGAAGGACTCAGAGTAGCTGTTATGACTGCCATCACCGGCAGGAGAAGGAAAAAAATAACCGAAGGACAGCTTGCCTTCGCCGACTTCCTCTCGGAAGGGGGGGTAGCATAATGCTGCAGAGAGGCGATGTAATTATGGCCGAAACACCCTTTTCCGATGGATCAGGCTCAAAACGCCGGCCTGTTGTGGTTCTAACCAAACCAAACTACTATAGCGACGTATTGGTGGCAGAAGTAACATCTAGCAAAAAACCAGGAAGCATTTCGCTAAAATACCCTCAAAGGGCAGGCTTACGGCAGGGCTCGCATGTACGTAGGCGCATTGCGACGATAAAAGTAAATACTAATACTCATCCTATTGGTACACTCGCCAAAATTGATGCACAATACGTAACACGTAAAATCAAAAACATGTTTTAACTACTTGAGGCAGCTAATTTAGCTGCCTCTTTTTATTGACACCCATTGGCAAGATGTGCTAAAATTATGTTAGTTATTCGTTGTGACGTTCACGTTCACAATCAGTTTGTTTTTCGGGACAGCCTTTTGGTCTGAACCCAAAAACTTTATCATAAGCTCATCGAGCTAGTTAATGTAAATAAATTTATTTATAAAAAATAACCGTAGGCTTATTTGC
>FZPS01000022.1_pt139 | contig 21480 bp, 17 predicted proteins | sample 1817821 | NCBI WGS metagenome assembly FZPS01 (sample SAMEA104158645, study PRJEB21678) | metagenome | place: Germany | collected 2015-04-21 | reverse complement strand
CGTTTTTTTTTGGTTTTTTGATAAAAGCCGAGATGAATTTCCTTCAACTTACTAATAAACACGATCATATGAAAAAAGTATACTACATTTTATTACTTATTGTATTGGTTGCACACCAATCTTGTATGAATAGTGTAAATGACGTTGATTTTCCCATGACGATAAAAAACAGCGAGTTGACGATGTTTCATGGGAATACCGAAAAATTGATCGTAGAAAACGCCAAAGGGTTCACTACTTATAAAAGCACCAACGAAGATGTTGCCACCGTGTCGCCCTACGGTATGGTATCTGCCGGGATAAAAGGAGAGGCAAACATAATTGTTGAATCGGGAGCAGAAACTGCTGTGTGCAAGGTTTTGGTAAACACCACCATAAACCATATCGTAGAGCCTTGTGTCGATTTTGGCAGCGATTATGAAACGGTGAAAGACAAAATAAAAAACGCTGCCGAGATCACCGAAGTAAACGGGAATATAGTACAAACCAGAAATGTTGAAAACACCATTTTCCGATATGCCTATTTGTTTAAGGAGGGAAAACTCTCCTCATCGTGTCTTTCCTTCCCGGTTCAATCATCCACAGCCGAAATAATAGACGATTTTTTGGCTGAACGCTATCTCCCGTGGAATTCTTTCTTATATTCCCCCGATAAAAAAGTTGGAGTATTCACTCTCGATCCCGAAGACGGATTCCTTTACGTATTTTATTCCCCCTTCTGCCAAACAGAATAAAATCGGTAAAATATTTTGGTTTGTCAGGTATAAGTTATATTTGTTTACTCCTGTTACTTTAGCGCTAGTTTTGTTTGTATTTTTAAAGGCGTTATCCTCTTATTTGCAAGTTTGATATACTCTTCGTTAATCTCGTAACCTACATATTTTCTATTTGATTTCAATGCAGCAATTGCTGTAGTACCACTACCTATAAAAGGGTCCAGTACAATATCATCGGTAAATGAGTACAATTGAATTAATCGAAATGGCAATTCTTCGGGAAATGGAGCCGGATGCCCTATTCTTTTGGCACTTTCGGCATTCATTGTCCAAATAGATTTAGTCCACTCCATAAATTGTTCTTTAGTAATCGTGTTTTCTTTTTTTCCTTTTTCCCTTTTATAATCTCCCTTGGAAAACACTAAAATATATTCATGTATATCCCTTAAAATTGGATTTGCCGCGCTTTGCCAGCTTCCCCAGGCAGTAGATGGACTTGCACTCGCAGCTTTATTCCAAATGATTTCACCCCGCATATTGAATCCAATCTCAATCATCATTTGAGAAATATAATCAGAAAGAGGTATGTAAGGCTTTCTACCCAAATTGGCAACATTAATGCAAGCTCTCCCTCCATTTACCAATACTCTGTATGTTTCAGCAAAAGAGTTTCTAAGAAATTGCAAATATTCATCTAAAGAAAGATCTTTATCATATTCTTTTGAAACATTGTAGGGGGGAGAAGTAATCATTAAATGTATCGAATTGTCCGGCAATTCTTTCATATTTTCTGCTGTTCCAAGTATTATGCTATTCAAATATTCCTCAGGAAATTCGTTTTCTTTTTTATTAAATACTTTTTTAATATCAAGTTCCGAATACAATTTCGATTGATAAAATTTGGAACTATCATGATTAATTCTCCCACTTGTTCCAAAGGCGCTTGTTTGTGTACCATTTTTTCTTTTAATTTCCATTTTGACCGCGAATTAAAGTTAAAAATTTTTCAGCTTTAGCTATATCTGTCGATTCTTTATTGGCAATGCCAATAATTTTTCCAAGTTGTGTTTTTGGAATCATTGACGAAAAATAATTCAAATCGGTATTCACCAACTCATAACAATTGGATAAAAGTATTTCGTAATTATTAATCGTTTGAAATCCTTTTTTAGGCGTTTCTTTTATAAAGTTTGTTGTTGTAGGAAAAGGATTTAATGACCAGAAACCTTGTATTACACCGGCAGTTTTTAAAAAATCGACTTTGTCGATATAGCTTTCAGCAATCGGACTATTCCCTAAAACAACAATTGGAATCGTGCTCGATTCAATTCCGGAAACACGAATATTTATGGACTTTCCTATCGCTTTTAACATTGAATCGGAACGTAGCAATGCCGGATTTCCTTTATGCTGTTTATAATCTCCAACAAATTTAATGACGTCAGGAAAAATATATTCATAATTTGACACGACACTCATTTTAATTTCAAAAATCAGTTTTATATTTTCGGGTTTTTGAAATAGTTGATTTGTAGTACATAATGCAAGATCTGCACTCGATCGTTTCGTTAAACCAATTTCATCGCAAACAACACCATTAATGGCAAAAAGTCCCAATTCTTTTGCAATTGGTTCAAATAGATCTTTACACCATTTCTCCGTAAATTGTCCGATAAGTGAATTTCTGCTTTGTAGTGTCTGACCTTCAGCATCTAAGCCCTTTGGGACATATGCAAAATATCCGCTTTCCAATTTGTAAAAAAGCTGTTCCGGCGAAGCAAAACTTTTTAATGCGTTAGTAAAAAATTGAATTTCAATATCATTATTCCAAAAAATCATCGGATATTTTTTTAATGGCTCTAAATTCAGAGTGATTTTTTCATTAACCACTTATGAAATAACCACTTGTAAAAAATCGTTTTCAATTGAATATATAACATAACAAAGATAGGGCATTTTGTAGAATGAAAAAAGTCTTGTGCTTAAGAACTAAAAATAAATTCTTTATATCCTTGGTTATCAATTTGTCTCTTTTTACAAGAAAATGAAAATACTGTCCACAAAGACAAGCTGATATTTTCACAAACTATTTTTATATTTGTGAAATCATCGATCAAATAAGATCAAAATTTTTACTTGCGGCAGATTGTTCGATTGAAACGGAAACACAAAGCCGGGAGTTTGTATTTATTAACAATAAAAACATTAAAATTTCCAACTTCATCAATTAGCGTACGCTTTTTTACTAATTTTATTGTCATAAAAAACGAATTTTACCCTATGAAACGATTTCGTACACTTCTGATTTTATGGATTGCTTTTGGCTTAATGCTTTCGGCTCAACACAAAAAAGACACTGCACCATATACTTTTCTGCTCACGGGTGCCTCGTTTGCTTCGCCTGTAAATGGGTGGTTTGAAGTTGGTTGCGATTTACTGGGTGCAATACCCCTTAACCGTGCGATAGGAGGGGAGGCAATTGCAAATACTGCCAACCGCATGATCAACGGTACACTATATAGCGAAGACGAATTCGAAAATATAGATGCCTTAGTGATTATGCAGGTACACAATCAGGACGTCTTCGATGAGTCGCAGCTCAAAACCAATTACACCGATTACGAAACTCCTTTCGATCGAAGCAACTATGCCGCAGCATTCGACTATGTCATCAAACGATACCTGGCTGAATGTTATAACCTTAAATTCAACAAACAATCGCGCTACTACAACACCAAATATGGCAAACCGGCAGTAATTGTGTTGTGTACCGATTGGCACGATGCGCGCACGATCTACAATACTTCTGTGCGAAAATTGGCTGCTAAATGGGAATTCCCGTTGGTGGAATTCGATAAGTATATCGGTTTTTCAAAAAACACCCTCCATCCCGTGACAGGTGAACAAATGAGTTTGCTTTTTGCCGGAGACAAACAGGAAATTGACGGCATTACTTACGGTTGGCATCCCGAGAATGGAAAAGACGCTTATATTCAACGTCGTATGGGTGCCATTTTTGCCGACACCATGCGTAAGATTTTTCCAATAAAGTAAGCGGTATATCCTTATGATTTTATTTACTGCAAGTCGGAGTTTCCCGTATACCACTTTTTAAAATCGGAACTGCGCGCCCTGCTTACAATGATTCTTTCGGGTGTTTCCACCGACAAGTTGACCGACAATCTTCCTCCGAACCAAACGGTCAAATCTGTTATAGCACGATGAGAGACAATATATTGTCTGTTTGCCCTGAAAAACAACGATGGGTTCAATTGCTTGTGCAATTCGTCCAACGATGCATCCATCGTATACGTCTGTTTATCGAAACATACGATTCTTGCCATTTTGTATTCGGTATAGATGAATGCAATTTCTTCAACCGCAAGAGGAATAAGCTTATCTTTATAAGGGATTAAAAAATGCTTTTTATGAGAACTTTTCGACTTGCGAATAGAAGAAGCTATTTTTTCCGCAAGATCGGCATTATTATCCTTAAAAGAAAAAACGTTCAACTTATCCAATGCTTTGCTCAGGCTTTTTTTGTTGATAGGTTTAAGCAAATAATCGACACTATTCACTTCAAATGCTTTAAGCGCGTACTCATCATAAGCCGTAGTGAAAATTATTGGGCAGCGAATCTCTGTTTTGTCAAAAATGGCAAAGGAATCGCCATCGGCAAGGTGGATATCCATGAATACCACATCGGGGGGAGGGTTGGCGGAAAACCATTCAACACTCTCCTCAACGCTCTGCAACACGGCAATAATCGAGATACTATCATCCACCTTGTCAATCAGTCGCTCAAGACTTTTGGCAGCTACATACTCATCTTCCACAATCACAGCTTTCATCTCACATCCTTTTTTATTCGGTGTTAATACTCAATTTATCTTTACTTGTTTCAATGTTTTTGATCAGCGGTATTTCAACAGCGAAATACCGATCGTTGGCTTCTATAAGAATCTCTTTTCCAAACATTAGCCTGTAACATTCGTTTAGATTGGCCAAGCCGAGTCCACGGCTCTCTTGCCCGCTCTGCTTGGGCTGTAAATTATTCTCCACCCGTATCGTTTTAGTGGATGTACTTTGGATAACGATGCTGAGTGGATTCTTGTGACTGACTACATTGTGTTTCACTGCATTTTCGACCAACAGCTGCAAACCAAACGGCACGATAAAATAATTTTTATGCTCGTCTTCGATATTGCATTCTACCAACAACCCATCATTGTATCTGATTTTCATAAGATAAATATAAGAATCGATAAATTGCAGTTCCTCCGAAACTTTTGTCACCGTATGATCTTGCATCGTGTAACGAAAAACGCCGGATAGTTGCTCAATATATTCTTGGGCACGTTCGTCGTCATATCCGATCAATCCGTTGAGTGTATTAAGGGAGTTGAAAAGAAAATGGGGGTCAGTCTGATTTCTGAGTGCATTATATCGGTTACGAAGATTTTCGATAATCAAATTCTGATTCTCTGTCACATTTTTATGATTCTGATTGATTAGATATATCAGAGCGGTGAAGAGAAATGAAATAATGAGTATCGTTACATCTTTTACATAATGAAGCGTGGAGTATATTTTGCCCGACACCTTGTCTCGATACCACCACCACTGCATTTTAGAAAACACCGGACTGAAGATGGCCGTAATAAGGAACAACAACACCAACAGTAGCCACATTTTATATTGATGACGACTGTTCGAATACCGTGCAATGGCCCAAAACTGAAATCGAAACAAAAAATAAAAGAGCAACGTGTTTGAAAGAAGTGAAATAACCGATTTAATGGATATCAGATTAGAGACATCGATATCCGTACTGCTGTCGATCGATAGAGCATAAATTGACGATGAGAGCAGGATAAAGGCTAAAACAAAACTCAAAATAATAGCAGCAGTAAGAGCCGTTTTCTTATCGTAACCTAGGAAAAAAGATTTTTCTTTGTACAATTTCATATTCGAATTTTTTGAAAAACATATTGCTGTCAAGGTCTGTGACTTTTGCAGCCTGATCGACTCGCGACATCCGACAGCAAATGTATAAAAAACTCCTCCAAACACACCACGCGACTAAATAATAGAAAAAACCCAACGAACTGCCCAAACTTACGACGAGCAATTTGTTGGGTTAATTCACCGGAGATGACCTTTCCATAAACAACCATCGCTAATCTCCATCATCTGTCCGGCAAACATATTTAGAATCGATAACCTACTCCTAGGCTTACCGCCTGGCTACGCACTTTTGCATCATCTTTTAGTCTGTCAAGCTGATTGATAACTCCTACCTGATAAGCAGCATTGATCTGCAATTTGTTGCTCAACTCGTAACCCAACAAGGCACCGAATCCAAAATCCCAGCGCTTCATTTCTTTGTCGCCATCCACTTTTTTGTAAAGATCGATTTTCTCGCCATTTTCAACCTTCCACTTTGCGTCGAATCCGAATCCGATGAAAGGTCCAACTCCACCATAGAAACGCCCATTGCCAAGTTCGGTCTGTCCTATCGCATATACGGGAATCGCCATTCCCCATTGTTTGAATTTATCGTTTGGGGAATCTTCTTCTTTGATCTTCGATGTTCTGTAAAAAAACGACACTTCGGGCTGAATGGCAAAATTTTCGTGCAAATCGATCTTCATAAAGCCCCCAAGATTGGGTCCCACTTTCATCCTGCTGCTATAATCGTCTAAATCGGACAGGAAAAAATTCGACATGTTAAGCTCGGCTTTAACCCCATAACTAATGGGTGCTTGTGCATTTACTTTCACTAAACCGGCTGTCATCAAAAGCGATAAACATGCTAAATAAATCTTTTTCATTTTCATTGTTTTATAATTTAATTGTTAGTAAATCTGAAACAAATCCTTAATTCTCTATTTTGTCAATGCAAAGATAAGCATCAGGGGAGCCTTCCGATTCGGGAATCATCTCCAATCGCTATTTTTCAGCACCGAAACGCAATAAATTCAAACCGAAGCAACCGGCCTGATAATGCAAACGGTGCTTTAATGACCGGTCAAAACGCCAAAAAAAAGAGACTGCCTTTTTGAGACAGCCTCTTTTCAATGTATAATGTATAATGTATATCGATAAAATTCGATTAACAGTCACCGTTTACTTTTGCCATGTGAGCAATCAAGTCGAGCACTTTGCAGGAATAACCCCATTCGTTGTCGTACCAGCTGATTACTTTCACAAATGTCGGGCTCAGTTGAATACCTGCTTTTTCATCGAAGATGGAAGTGCGGGGATCGCCGATGAAGTCGCTCGATACCACATCTTCGTCGGTGTAGCCGAGAATACCTTTCAATTCGCCTTCCGAAGCTTCTTTCATGGCCTTGCAAATTTCTTCGTAAGTGGTTTCTTTTGCCAAACGTACCGTTAAATCAACCACGGAAACATCAATGGTAGGAACACGCATCGACATACCGGTGAGTTTTCCGTTCAATTCGGGAATCACTTTACCTACTGCTTTGGCAGCACCGGTGGATGAAGGAATAATGTTGGCAGAAGCTGCACGACCACCTCTCCAATCTTTCTTTGAAGGACCGTCAACGGTTTTCTGAGTGGCTGTGGTGGAGTGAACGGTGGTCATCAAGCCTTCGAGTACGCCAAAATTGTCGTGAAGCACTTTCGTAATCGGTGCAAGACAGTTGGTCGTGCAGGAAGCGTTCGATACAAACTGTTCGCCTTTGGTATATGTTTTTTCGTTTACGCCACATACATACATGCGGGTATCGTCTTTCGAAGGTGCCGACATTACTACATACTTGGCACCTGCTGCAATATGCCCTTTGGCTTTCTCTTTGGTAAGGAACAAACCGGTGGATTCCACTACGTAATCGGCTCCGATTTCACCCCATTTCAGGTTGGCAGGATCGGCCTCGCAAGTAACACGCACAGTTTTTCCGTTTACTACCAGATTGCCGTCTTTTACTTCGATGGTTCCCTTAAACTGCCCATGAACAGTATCGTATTTCAACATATATGCGATGTAATCCACATCGAGCAAATCGTTGACACCTACTACTTGAATATCGTCTCTTGTTTGTGCTGCACGGAAAACCAAACGTCCGATACGTCCGAATCCGTTGATACCTACTTTAATCATAATCTTAAAATTTATTTGTTTAAATTACACATGAATGCGTTGTTTTGTTTCGCTACAAAAATAGATATTCTTTTTATTGGAATAAAATTATTCATGTCAAAAACTCTAAAATTTGTTGTCTTCCCATACAAATTTATTTATTTCAACATTTTCAGCAATTGCAACATTCCCATATTGGCAGTACGCGAAATATTCTCTTCGCGAATAGTACCCGTGTGATACAGCTTCGAAAGAATGGCAGTGTTGCAACGAGTGCAGATCCATACCGTTCCCACCGGTTTTTCGTCGGTACCCCCCGAGGGTCCGGCAATACCCGAAACGGCTATGCTGCAGTCGGTTTCCAATAGGGAAGCAACGCTTGAAGCCATCTGTTCCACCACAGGCCGGCTTACCGCACCGTGTTTTTCGAGCACATCGGCTGCTACATGCAACAGATCGCTTTTTACCTCGTTGGAGTAAGCAACAATGCTTCCTTTGAAATAATCCGATGCGCCGGCAACCGATGTAATGCGATGCGCAATGTAACCACCTGTACAGCTCTCGGCAGTGGAAACGGTGAAACGCTTTTTACGCAACGCGTTGCCCAATAATTCTTCGAGTGGAGCATCGCCTTCGGCAACCAACAAATCGCCTAAAATCGAAATCAATTTTTCGGCCTGTTGCTGCAAGAGAACGGCGTGTTCTTTTCCGCGTGCCCATAGTCGCAACCGTACGATTCCGAACGAGGGAAGATAGGCAAGCGACAAACCTTTGGGCAGTTCTTTTTCGAAATCGCTCAGCTTAATGGCTAAGGCCGACTCCGAAATATCGGAAACCAAAAAAGAACGTTTGAGGTACGTTTCCGCACGGAAATGCTGTTGCAATCGAGGAATAATTTCCTCAATCATGGCCGTTTTCATTTCAAACGGAACACCGGGCATGGAAACAAGAATTTTGCCGTCGCGCTCAAACCATAAGATGGGGGCGGTGCCTACCTTATTTGGAATGACGGTACATCCTTCGGGAACAAACGCCTGACTTCGCGTAAGTTCGTTTATATCGAGATTTTTATGCGAAAAAACGGCATGGATGGTGTTCAGCACCTCTTCGTTGAATACAAGTTGGGTATGGAAATACCGACAGAGGGTATTTTTGGTGATGTCGTCTTTCGTAGGGCCTACGCCACCCGTGAGCAACAACACATCGGCTCTGCCAAAGCCAATATTCAGCGCATGCTCGATCATTTGTGCATTATCGCCTACTGTTGTGATGGCAACTATTTCAAAACCATATTCGGTAAGCTCACGTGCCATCCATGCCGAATTGGTGTCAACGATTTGTCCGATGAGCAATTCATCGCCAATAGTAATAATTTCGATTTTCATCTTTGCTTTTCTTCCAAAATAACGTCGCAAGTTAATACAGAATCTTCTTATCCCCAAACAATACCGTTGCCATTGCCGCGAATCCGTCAAACAACTTTATTTGAGGCTGATAAAAAAATCAGCCTCCGTCCGACGCTACACAACAAAAAACAAGATTATTTATTTTTTTATTCAAACTGAATATTTTATCTTTGCAACCTGAAACATCGAAATTAAAATCAACAATATAATGAAGAAAGATATTCATCCAAAAAATTACCGCCCGGTGGTATTCAAAGATATGTCGAACGACGAGATGTTCATTTGCCGTTCTACGATTGATGCGAAAGAAACTATTGAGATCGATGGCGTTTCTTATCCATTGGTAAAACTCGAAATTACCAGCTCGTCGCATCCATTTTATACCGGTAAACAGAAACTGGTGGATACAGCAGGTCGTGTCGATAAATTCATGACTCGTTATGGAAATCGCGGTAAAAAGAAAAAATAAACTTTGTTTGGAACAAGATGGATAAAAAAAGCGACGAGGTATAATCGTCGCTTTTTTTTATCCATCTACTTAGGATATCCCACCGATTGTGTCAACAATACTTCTTGATTGGATGGAAGATTGAGCAGTTTGCCGAGCTCGTCCTTATCGAACGAACCGCGGACAACCGTATTCAACCCCTCGGATGCACAAAAAAGGTAAATGTTTTGCGACACAAAACCACAATCGATAAGAGCAAAGTGTCTGCTTGTGGCTTTAGATAAATCGCTTACAAAAATTACGTTCAACGAGGCATCGCCAACAAAGTCTTGCATGCCTGTATTTTTTCTGTAATCGCCTTTTTTTACAAGCTTAAGCTTGTGATTTTTGGCATCGTAAAAATACAAACCATCTCTTACGGCAATATACAATTCCAATTCCTGCCGGTTGTTTGCAGTGGGCGCAGTACGTTTGTCGGGGCGGTTAAAACCGTTTGCAGCCCAAAGAAGATTCGACAAGGTGGTAAGCGGCAGGTCTTTGTCTTGACGGAATTCGCGAGTCGTCTTCCTTTCGCTCAATGCCTGCATAAGAGGTTTTCCGCCGGTTTTGTCGGGGGCAGGAAGTTGAATATCCTGCGCCGAAAGAAACACATTCATCATCACTGTCATTAAAATTAAAAAAGATAATTTCTTCATAGTTTGGTTTTTAAAAATGGTTTTGGATTTCGAAAGCACGATTACAAAAATAAAAAAATATCGGATAAAATCCGTATCCTGCAATTTTTTATGTATTTTTGTGTTGTTTTGAGCCATTTGTGAAATATAATCATAAGAATGAATAGACGTTTTTTGGCGATTTTGTTATTTCTTACATCATTTGTTCCTTTAAAGGCACAGCTACCATTGAGCAGCAGCGCAAAAATAAGTCTGATGACCGGTGAAGCATGGCCGGGAGCAGTTTATGCTTTATTTGGGCATACGGCTTTATGGGTGCACGACGATACAACCGGAGTGGATGCGATGTTCAACTATGGCTTTTTCGATCCAACACAACCACATTTTATCTATCATTTTATAAAAGGAGAAACCGATTATATTCTTGGCGTTACTTCTTATGAGGATTTCATTTCGGAATATCGTTGGAAGGGAGTAAAAGTGTACGAACAAGAGCTGAATCTTTCCAAAGAAGAGATGCAGAATCTATGGCAAGCATTGTATATAAACTCTTTACCGCAAAACAGAAAATACAGGTACAATTATTTGTACGATAATTGTGCTACACGTCCGCGTGACATGGTGGAAAAATGTGTGCAAGGAAAAATAATTTATCCGCAAGACGACAAAGAACAAACTTTCAGGGATTTGATACACGAATGTGTGCATCCGTATCCGTGGCTGGAATTCGGTATCGATCTGCTGGTTGGCAGTGAAGCAGACAGGACTGCCACCGTAAGGGAAAAAATGTTTTTGCCCATGTACCTGATGAATGCGTTTAAGGATGCAAAGGTGGTAAAAAACGACACACTGAGCTACCCGCTGGTAAAAAACACGCTGCTTATATTGGCCGGCAATACTGCTGTTTCGCAACAAACAAACGAACGTTCCCTTTTTACTCCTTTCACGGCTGCACTGGTGTTGCTTTTTATTACCATGATTGTTTCGGTTATTCAAATAGCAACCCTCAATAATAAGAATACATTTTCCAAATTTTACGATACCTTTCTTTTCGGAATTATCGGAATAGGGGGGATTATTGTTTTTTTCCTGCTGTTTTTCTCGGAACACCCTGCTACCAACCCCAATTGGAATTTTGTATGGTTAAATATTTTTGCATTCATTGCTGCCATCTTATTTTGGATTAGATCGGCAAAAAAGATAGTTTATATTTATCATTTTATTAACTTTGTAGTCCTAACGGCATTTCTTGTGCTGTGGTGGCTCATACCCCAACAATTGCCATCGGCAACAATCTTGTTTTCAATGAGTTTGTGGTTAAGGTCGGGAACAAACGTGTTGGTGTCGAAAAAAAGACAATTGAAAAATAAACAGTATGCATCGTTTAAATACATGAAAGCAGGGTGGGGGGAGTGATTTTTAGCATGGTTTTTGCACCATGTTTATGATTGTAAGATTGATAGTATAAAGAGAATGATCCGGATAGTATCGTCACTAATAGCTTTTTTTTCCATAACGTCGCTATATGCACAAAATGTTTCGGAAGAACCGCCCAAATTGGTAATCGGCATAACCATCGATCAATTGCGTGGAGATTATCTTAAAATGTTTCAACAAACTTTTGGAGAAAAAGGATTTAAACGTTTGCTGAACGAAGGGTTGGTTTACAGCGATATCAAATACGATTTTCCGCATCCCGATTTGGCTTCGGCCGTCACAACCGTTTATACGGGTACGTATCCGTTTTATCACGGCATCGTAGGAGAAAAAAAATACGCAAAGGAGACCAATCAAGAAGTTTCTTCTTTTTTTGACCGTAAAAGCAATGGGGTTTATACCACCGAACAAGTATCGCCAACATCGATAAAAGTTTCCACTTTAACGGACGAACTGAAAATTGCTTCGGTAGGCAAATCCGATGTATATGCTTTTGCCCCGAATGCTTCGGCCGCATTGGCAAGTGGGGGTCATGCCGCAAACGGGGCATATTGGATTGACGATTATAACGGCAAATGGGCAAGTTCTTCTTTTTACAAATCACAATATACCCTCGTAGACCAACACAATAGAAGCAATCAGTCGCTAAGCGCGAAAATTGGCACCTATACCTGGCGGCCGGCTATCGATGTCTCTAATTACAAAGCTTTTCCTTACACCCAAAACGTCTACAATTTTCAGCATTACTTCGGAAAAGATAAAATCAATCAGTTCAAACTATTCAAACAATCGCCTTTTGTAAATACCGAAGTACGAAAGATGGCCGAAAAATTATTGAATACGGGAACAATAGGAAAACATTCGTATCCCGATTTTTTAGCATTGACTTTTTATGCCGGAAATTTCGAAGATGCGACAGACAAAAATTATTCTCTTGAAATACAAGATACCTATTATCGACTCGATCAAGAAATTGCCCTACTGTTGGAAACCGTAGAAAAAACGGTTGGATTGGATAATACGCTGATTTTCGTGGTTCCGACAGGTTATTGCAACGAACAGGAAATTTATCCCGACGAACTGACGCTTGCGGGAGGAAAATTTTATCCGGAACGTACTCGGGCAATGTTGAATATGTATCTGATGGCTATCTATGGAAATGCGCAATGGATAACAAAATATTATGATGAACAGCTGTTTTTCGATCGAAAACAACTGGATGACAAAAAAATCAATGCAATCGATTTTCAAAAATGTGCTGCAGAATTTTTAGTGCAGTTCGCAGGTGTGCAAGATGTAATCACATCGCATCAAATGCTTCACGGAGCTTATAATCAAACCGTCCGCTTTTATAGGAACGGTTACCACAAAGATATATCGGGCGATCTATTTGTGGAGCTTCAACCCGGATGGCAGATAGTGACCGACGACCAATCGCCCGACAACAATCAAAAAATCAGAAACAGCGCGGTATCGGCACCCGTAATCTTTTTTGGAAACAACATAAAACCACAAAAAATATATCGAACCATCGAAGCTACCGAAATAGCTCCTTCGGTTGCTTATCGGTTACGCATCCGCGCCCCTAATGCCGCACAAGAATCGATATTGAAAGAATTGTTTTAAATCGGGTTTCATCCTTTTCTTTGTCGTTTCTTTAAAAAACATTCACGATTGACTTCGTATCGATAATTTATATTTTATAATTTGACTAATCAAAATACACATCAATAACTTATGGGATTACATAAATTCATATCAAAAATATTTGGCAACAAAGCTCAACGAGATTTAAAAGAAATCAGTCCCGTTGTAGAAGAAATAAAGGCAATTTATCCGGAAATGGCTAAACTGTCGAATGATGAGCTTCGTGCCAAAACCAAAGAACTTGAAAAAAGAGTTCGGGACTATGTTGTCGAAGAAAAAGCCCACATCGAAGAACTAAGAGCAAACTTGGAAAATGTCGATCTGGAAGAACAAGAGAAAATCTGGCAACAGATTGACAAGATAGAAGACGATATCCTTGAAAAATACGAAAAAATATTGGACGAAATTCTTCCGGAGGCTTTTGCCATAATGAAAGATACTGCCCGCCGTTTCAAAGAGAACGAGGAACTGGTGGTAACAGCTACCGATTTTGATCGTGAATTAGCTGCCACGCACGACTTTGTTCGGATTGAAGGTGATAAAGCCATCTATAAAAATCGCTGGATGGCAGGAGGCAACGAAATTACCTGGGATATGGTACACTACGATGTGCAACTGTTTGGAGGCGTTGTGCTGCACAAAGGGAAAATTGCAGAGATGGCTACAGGTGAGGGGAAAACGCTGGTTGCCACACTACCCGTTTTTTTGAATGCGCTTACGCACAACGGTGTACACGTGGTTACGGTTAACGATTACCTGTCGAAACGCGATGCGGAATGGATGGGCCCACTGTATATGTTCCACGGCCTCTCGGTGGATTGTATCGACAAACACGAACCGAATTCCGAAGCACGACGCAGAGCATACGAAGCCGATATTACTTTTGGAACAAACAACGAATTCGGATTCGACTATCTGCGCGACAACATGGCACTATCGCCAAAAGACCTTGTGCAGCGTAAACTCAATTACGCCATCGTGGACGAAGTAGACTCGGTATTGATTGACGATGCACGTACACCTCTAATTATATCGGGACCCGTACCGAAAGGCGATGACCAACTTTTTGAAACTTTTCGTCCACAAGTAGAAATGTTGGTAAAAGCACAACGCGATCTGACAACGCGCCTACTTGCGGAAGCCAAAACAAAAATGGCCTCAGAAGACAAAAAGGAACAAGAAGAAGGAACATTGCTCCTATATCGTTCCTTTAAAGGTATGCCGAAATACAAACCGTTGATCAAATTTTTGAGCGAACCCGGCGTAAAAGCGGCAATGCTCAAAACAGAAGAATTTTACATGCAGGATCAGATGCGCAATATGCACATCGTGACGGACCCATTGTATTTCATAATCGACGAGAAAAACAATACGGTAGAACTTACGGAAAAAGGCATTGACATGCTGACCGGAAAAACGGACGACCCCTTGTTCTTCGTCTTACCGGATATCGGATCTCAATTGGCCGAATTGGAAAATGAAAACCTTACCGAAGAAGAAAAAATGGCAAAAAAAGACGAACTGCTCCAAAATTATGCCATAAAATCGGAACGGGTTCATACCATCAATCAGTTGTTGAAAGCTTATACTTTATTTGATAAAGACGACGAATATGTGGTGATCGACAACAAAGTGAAAATCGTAGACGAACAAACGGGACGTATCATGGAAGGACGTCGTTACTCCGATGGTCTGCATCAAGCCATTGAAGCCAAAGAACGGGTGAAGGTGGAAGCCGCCACGCAGACGTTTGCAACCATTACCCTGCAAAATTACTTCCGAATGTATCACAAACTTGCGGGCATGACCGGAACTGCCGAAACAGAAGCAGGCGAATTTTGGGATATCTACAAATTGGATGTAGTGGTAATTCCCACCAATGAACCGGTTATCCGTATCGATATGAACGACCGAATTTATCGAACAAAGCGCGAGAAATACAATGCGGTCATCGAAGAAATCGAAGAAATGGTCAATCAGGGGAGGCCGGTTTTGGTGGGCACGACATCGGTCGAAACATCGGAGTTGTTGAGCCGAATGCTGAATCTTCGCAAGATTAAACACAGCGTACTGAATGCCAAATTGCATCAGCGCGAAGCCGAAATTGTAGCCAATGCCGGACAAAAAGGAGTGGTTACCATTGCAACGAACATGGCCGGACGCGGTACCGATATAAAACTTTCGCAAGAAGTACGTGAAGCCGGCGGGTTGGCAATTATCGGCACCGAACGTCACGAGTCTCGAAGAGTCGATCGTCAGTTGAGAGGACGTGCCGGGCGTCAGGGCGATCCCGGATCGTCGGTATTCTTCGTTTCGCTGGAAGACGACCTGATGCGTCTGTTTGCAACCGAAAGAATCGCAGGCTTAATGGATCGCATGGGGTTTGAGGAAGGTGATGTATTGGAACACGACATGCTGAGCAAATCGGTTGAACGAGCACAAAAGAAGGTGGAAGAAAACAATTACGGAATCCGCAAACGTTTGCTCGAATACGACGATGTGATGAATGCCCAGCGTGAAGTCATCTACAAACGAAGAAGACACGCCCTGATTGGTGAACGTATCGAAATGGATGTCATTAACATGATACAAAATACCGTTAATCGAATTGTTGAAGAAAACGAGGACGATTACGAAAACATGAAAATGGAATTGTATCGCATTATGGCAATCGAAATTCCGTTTACCGAAGAGGAGATGAAATCGTTGAAACCGGCACAGCAGGCCGAAAAAATTTTCGAAAAAGCACTGAACAGTTTCAAACGGAAAACAGAAAAAATGGCCGAGATTACCCAACCCGTAATCAAACAGGTGTATGAAAGCCAAGGTGCCATGTATGAAAACATACTTATTCCCATAACCGATGGAAAGAAAGTTTACAACATAACCACCAACTTGAAAGAAGCATATGAAACGGGTTCGAAAGCGTTGGTGAAATCATTCGAAAAAGCCATTTTGTTGCATACAATCGATGAACATTGGAAAGAGCACCTACGCGAAATGGATGATCTGCGCCAATCGGTTCAAAATGTTACTTATGAACAAAAAGATCCATTGTTGATCTATAAACTGGAATCGTTTGAACTTTTTAAAAGAATGATCGAAGAAATCGATACCGAAGCCGTATCTATTTTGATGCGCGGACAAATTCCCGTTCAAGATCCGAGAAACGTTAGACAAGCCGCTCCGGAACGAAAAACCGATTACAGTAAATACCGTACCCGAAAAGATGAAATGGCCGGAGTGCTCAATCAAAATCAAGAAGGAAATGGTGGAAGAGGTGCTAAGCAACAAGAACGAAAATTGGAACCGGTACGGGTAGAAAAAAAGATTGGACGCAACGAGCCGTGTCCATGTGGCAGTGGCAAAAAATACAAATATTGTCACGGACGATAAATCAAGACCCATTACAATACATAATTGTAAAACAATTTGATCCTAAAAACAACCCGGGAGATTGTAAAAAGTTCTCTCGGGTTGTTTCGATTTTTGACGTCAAAAAATGCAAGGGTTGTTTGTTAAATTCGACAAAAAGCAGTACCTTAGTAGAATATTTCAACCTACCTGACAAGAATTGATAGGTGTCTATAAATAAGACAAATACGTCTTATAATTTTAAAGAAAGAAACTGTAAATAAAGCAATATAATATGATTGATCAGGAAGAAAGAATCATTCAGATTAACATCGAAGACGAAATGAAATCGGCATACATCGATTATTCGATGTCTGTTATTGTTTCCAGAGCATTGCCCGATGTTAGAGACGGACTTAAACCCGTTCACAGACGTATTCTCTACGGCATGTATGAATTGGGCAATACTCCGGATAAACCCCATAAAAAATCTGCCCGAATTGTTGGAGAGGTGTTGGGAAAATACCATCCTCATGGCGATTCATCGGTGTATAATGCTATGGTACGTATGGCACAAGACTGGAGCATGCGTTATCCATTGATCGACGGGCAAGGCAACATGGGAAGTATCGACGGCGATAGTCCGGCAGCTATGCGATACACCGAGGCAAGACTGAACAAACTGGCCGAGGAAATGCTGCGCGATATCGATAAAGATACGGTGGATTTTCAATTGAATTTCGATGATACACTTTATGAACCCACAGTACTCCCTACACGAATTCCCAACTTGCTGATTAACGGATCGGCAGGAATTGCGGTAGGGATGGCTACCAACATAGCTCCCCATAATTTAACGGAATGCATTAACGGCATTATTGCTTATATCGACAATCCCTATATCGATGTCAAAGGCCTTATGCAATATGTCAAAGCACCCGATTTTCCCACAGGGGGATACATATATGGATACGAAGGTGTGAAAGAGGCTTTTGAAACGGGAAGAGGACGAATCGTAATACGCGGAAAAGCCGAAATTGAAACCGATAAAACACACGATCAGATCATTATTACGGAAATCCCCTATATGGTGAACAAAGCCGACTTGATTAAGCACATTGCCGATTTGGTCACGGATAAAAAGATCGAAGGAATCTCGAATATCAACGATGAAAGCGATCGTCAGGGAATGCGTATCGTGATCGATATAAAACGCGATGCCAATGCCAATGTTGTGTTAAACAAACTTTATAAGCTCACCGCTTTGCAATCGTCGTTCAATGTAAACAATATTGCATTGGTAAAAGGACGCCCTCAAATGCTCAACCTGAAAGATATGATTGAGCAGTTTGTGGAACATCGGCATGAAGTGGTGATTAGAAGAACAAAATTCGACCTCAATAAAGCGGAAGAAAGAGCACATATTCTGGAAGGTTTAATCGTTGCATCCGACAATATCGACGAAGTAATTGCCATTATCCGTAGTTCAAGCAACCCGAAAGAAGCTATGGAGCGATTGATGAATCGCTTTCAACTCTCTGAAGTTCAGTCTCGTGCAATAGTGGAAATGCGTCTGCGACAGTTAACGGGGTTGGAACAGGATAAGCTTCGCACCGAATATGAAGAGATTAAAAAACAAATCGAATACTTCAAGGAAATTCTAAACAATGACGACTTATGCATGCAAGTCATCAAAGACGAACTGATTGAAATAAGAGACAAATATGGCGATGAACGCCGTTCTGAAATTATTTATGCATCGGAAGAATTGAATCCTGAAGACTTTTATGCCGATGACGAAATGATCATCACCGTTTCGCATATGGGTTATATCAAACGTACGCCTTTGTCGGAGTTTCGCACACAAAATAGGGGTGGGGTAGGGTCTAAAGGTTCCGAAACTCGTGACGAAGATTTTGTTGAATTCATTTACCCCGCTACCAACCACAACTACATGCTTTTCTTCACACAGAAAGGGAAATGTTATTGGCTGCGTGTATACGAAATTCCCGAGGGTTCAAGAACTTCCAAAGGAAGAGCAATACAAAACCTGCTGAATATCGACCCCGATGATGCGGTTACGGCATTTGTACGGGTACCGGGATTTGATGATGAAGAGTATATCAATTCGCATTATCTCCTTTTCTGCACTAAAAATGGGATAGTGAAAAAAACATTACTGGAAGCGTATTCGCGTCCACGTCAAAACGGTGTAAATGCCATTACTCTAAGAGAGGACGATCAAGTAATATCGGTACGTTTAACCGATGGGAATAAAGATGTCATATTGGCAAACAGAAATGGGCGCGCCATTCGATTTCACGAATCGGATGTCCGTCCGATGGGACGTACGGCTACCGGCGTGAAAGGAATGACACTCGATGAAGATGGCGAAGACTATGTTATCGGGATGATTTGCATGGAACCTGATTCGAAAAATACCATATTGGTTGTTTCGGAACAAGGATACGGAAAACGAACATACTTGAACGATGAAGATGGAGAGCCGGTATATCGCATCACGAGAAGAGGGGGAAAAGGAATTAAAACTCTGAATATTACAGAAAAAACAGGCAAATTGGTAGCTGTGAAAAGTGTAACAGACGATAACGATTTAATGATAATTAACAAGTCTGGGATTGCAATACGCGTAAAAATTTCCGATATTCGCATCATGGGAAGAGCAACGCAAGGGGTTCGTCTCATCAATTTAGATAAACGAAACGATGAAATTGCGTCGGTTTGCAAAGTAAATTCGGAAGATCTGGAAGACAGCGAAACGAATGAATTAAATGATGATAGCGACGTAGAAAATAGTGTTGAACAAGCAGAATAACGCTCAGCTTTAGCATAGAGATTGCAAAAAAAAATTAATTAATGATTAAAAACAAATAAAATGAAGAAATTTCTTTTTTTTACCTTGATAACGGTTTTTTCAGCGAGCACAATGTTCGCTCAAAAAAAAGTTTTGAAAGATGCTAAACGTGCTCTTGACAGCAACAATTTAGAAGAAGCACGAACGTTGATTAAACAGGCTATTAATCACCCTGAAACCGCCAATGATCCGGAAACATGGAAACTTTACGGCGATATTGGGAACAAAGCATTCGATAACGAAAGAATGAACCAAATGCTCGGTAAACCGGCAAATGAAAAAGTGATGTACGAAGGATTGCTGGAATCTTACTATCCCTATGTAAAAGCCGATTCGCTAGGACAGATACCCGATGAGAAAGGCAAAGTGCGAAACAAGGTAAGAAAAGATATTGCATCTATTTTAAAAGCCAACCATCCTTATTATATCAATGCAGGCGTGTACTTTAACGATCAAAAAGATTATGCCAAAGCTTCGGAATGTTTCGAAATATATTGGACAATACCCAATCTGCCAATGTTCGAAGAAAATAAAGATGAATTTGTATTGGATAGTACTTATCAGATTATTAAATATTATGCCATCATTACGGCTATTCAGGCCGATGATCACGAGAGGGCAATAGAACTTATCCAAAGAGCTGTCGAAGAACAACCCTTCATCGAAAATAGTGCTTATAGAGAGAGCGACTTATACGAGTTGTTGGCAAGTGAGTATCTTCAAGTAGGAGATTCTACCAAATTTATGGAAATACTTTACGTAGGAGCTGAAAAATTTCCTGAAAGCAAATATTTTATTCCTAATCTGATCAATATATACATTCGCCAGGGCGATCACGAAAAAGCAATGGAATATTTGGACAAAGCCATTGCCAATGATCCGTCGAATGCCTGTGATCTGAACAGTGTGAAAGCAGCTTTGCTGGTGGAAAGGAAAAATTATGCCGATGCTGAAGCCGAATACAATAAAGCATTAGCTCAAGATCCGAATTGTGAAAGAGCATTGGAAGGGCTGGCTGTAAATTACATTCTTCAGGCACAAGATTTGAAAGAGAAAACGTCAACCATGACAGACCGGCAACAGCAGATTGAAAACGATAAAAAAACGTTGGAATTTTATCAGAAAGCGTTGCCATTATTAGAAAAATATGCAGAATTGTTGAGAGCACGTAACGCCGGTGAATCCGAAATAAATTCTGCCTTATTGAAATTACGAAACGTATATTACAATTTGAGCTTGCTGGGTGTCGATAAATCAAAAGAACTTCAAGAGGTGGAAGCTGAATTGAATATCAACCAATAAATTTAGTTTACTAATTTTTCCCCCTGTAATACTTCCGATAAGTGTTGCAGGGGGAAATTATTTTCTACTTTATTGTTGCGCAGTAGAGGGTAAGTTATTGGTAAGAAAATAAAAGCTCAGATTACAATTAAACATAATGGTCTTTATATTATTTTATCTGATTAATCATTTTAATCATTGATCGTGCAAATTCAATTCGCAAATACAAAACATTGGTCTACGAAGGTATATTGCGGATTTGTAAAAGGACACGAAAATATAAAATTGCACGTATTAAAAACAAGATTAACACAAAGCAAAATAAAAATGAATGATTTAAAATATTATCTTTGTATTTGTACAGGAATCTTCCATCATAGTGAATTTTAAAAAACAGAAAAACTTTTCGCAAAAAATGACAAGCCAACGTTATAATTTACGCGGTGTTTCAGCTTCAAAAGAAGATGTACATAATGCGATTAAAAATTTGGATAAAGGAATTTTTCCAAAAGCTTTTTGCAAAATAATTCCCGATAT
>FZPS01000099.1_pt225 | contig 21485 bp, 16 predicted proteins | sample 1817821 | NCBI WGS metagenome assembly FZPS01 (sample SAMEA104158645, study PRJEB21678) | metagenome | place: Germany | collected 2015-04-21 | reverse complement strand
GGCCCGGGCCGCGTTGAAGGTGCCCAGGACATTGTTTTTAACCGCTTCCGCGGGACAATGTTCCATCAGGGGCACATGCTTGTGTGCCGCCGCGTGAAAGACCACCTCGGGACGGTATTTCTGAAAGGCCGCATTCATGGCTGCGCTGTCTTTGACATCGCAGATAAGGGGTATTATCTCCAGGCTGCAAAATTCCAGGCTCAGATCCTGGTAGGCTTCATAAATACTGTTCTCCCCATGCCCCAGCAAAATCAGCCGCCGCGGCTTAAACCTGGCCGCCTGGCGGCAGAGCTCCGAACCGATGGAGCCGCCCGCTCCCGTTACCAGGATCGCTTTGCCGGTAAGGTATCCGGCGATGGAATCCAGGTCCACCTCCACCGGTTCGCGCCCGAGGATATCCTCAACCCTGACCTCGCGGACCTGGCTGACTGAAACCCGCCCGTTGATCAGCTCGTATATGTCCGGCAGTATCTTCAGCGAGGCCGGGGTGGTCTGGCAGATATCCACGATCTCGCCGATGACCTCCCGCGAGGCGGAAGGGATGGCGATGATGATCTCATCCACATCGTATTTCTGGACCAGCCGGGGGATATCTTCGCGGCGGCCCAGCACCGGCAGGCCGAACATGCCCATTCGCTGCTTGGTGGGATTGTCGTCGACAAACCCTACCGGGATCAGGTTGTCCCGGTATCGGCGTTGCTTCAACTCCCGGACCAGGGTCGCCCCGGCATCACCGGCCCCGACAATGAGGACATACTTCTCTTCCCCCGGCTTCCTGTTTTTAAACAGGATGCCCCGCAGAAAGCGCCAGGAAAAGCGGGAGAAGCCGATCAGCAGTATCGTGGCCATCCAATGCAAAGCGGGGACGCTCCGGGGAAGTAAAAATGAGCCGTCCCGGGCACTGTTGAAAAGAATTAAAAAGTTCACAATAGTAGCCGTGGTAATCGAGGCGGTGATGGAAACCAGTTCACCGACGCTGGCATACTGCCACAGCCGGTTGTAGAGCCCGAAAAGATAAAAAGAAAGCAGCAGCACAATTGTAAAAAAGGGAACCAGCTGCCGGTAAGCCAGCATATATTTAACCGGGATCATTCCGTCGAAACGTAAATAAAGAGCGATATACAATGCCGCGCTGACCAGAACCGCGTCAATAAGAACCAGCAACAGCCTCCAACGGGATCTGCTCATGTTATCCTCATCTCGAACTCAAAATGTTTATGTTTACTTCGACACATGCAAATCTACTTCCTGCCACCTGTGAAGTGCTCTTTTCTTGCTGCGGGGTTTACACTCCGTTCAATATAACTCCCCCTCTTGAAAAATAGGACCGGGGGGATTTTACAGGCTACATAGATTCTGCAATAGCCTCTTTTAAGCTCCGGACCACGAATGCCACCTGCTCCTCCCGAAGTCCGGTGAAGAAGGGCAGGGCCAGCACTGCGCGGGCCACCCGTTCGGTTACCGGAAAATCTCCTTCCCGGAAATCAAACAGCTTCCGGTAATAAGGCTGCAGGTGGATGGGGGTAAAATAAGGTTTGGACTGCACCCCGCGCTGCTGCAGCAAGGCCAGGACCCTGTCCCGGTTGATCTGCTCATGGAGACGGATCACGTAGACAAACCAGCTCATTTCCACGTCCGGCGAAATATAAGGCACAACCACCCCAGGCACATCTTTCAACAGCCGGTTATACGCCGCGGCCACCGCGGCACGTCTCTCCAGTATTTCGGGAAGCCGCTGCAGCTGGGCCAGCCCCAGGGCGCAGGAAAGCTCGTCCAGCCGGTAATTGAAACCCAGCCTCTCGTGGTCCAGCCAGCCTCCCCCTTCGCTGCGGCCCTGGTTGCGCATGCTGCGGCATAGAGAAGCGACCTCTTCATCATCGGTAACCACGACCCCGCCCTCTCCCGTGGTGATCTGCTTGTTGGGGTAAAATGCAAAGACAGCCCCGTCACCAAAGCTGCCGGCGGCGCGGCCGCGATACTTTGCCCCGATCGCCTCGCAGGAGTCTTCAATTACTTTCAAGCCGTGCCGCCGCGCGATTTCCATGATCGGGTCCATATCGGCCGGCTGCCCGAAGACATGGACCGGCAATATTGCCCTGGTGCGCGGCGAAATCGCCTTTTCTATCAGCGCCGGATCCAGGTTCAAAGTTTGCGGATCAATATCCACGAAGACAGGCCTGGCCCGCTCAAAAAGGATGCAGTTGGCCGAAGCGATAAAGCTGAAAGGCGTGGTAATCACCTCGTCGCCCTCGCCGATACCCAGCGCCCGGACAAGCAGGTGCAGCCCGCTGGTCCCGCTGTTGACGGCGATGCCGAAATGCCGCCCGGCCAGGGCGGCCACCTGCCGCTCAAATTCTTCCATCTGCGGGCCCAGGGCCAGGAACCTCGATTCCAGTACCCCGGTTACTGCCGCAATTTCTTTTTCTGTAATGTCCGGTGATGATAGAGAAATAAACATTATTCTTCTCCCCTGTATATTTTGTTTTTAGTTGTCTTTGCTCACTTTCCCATTTTATCATATTGAAAGGACAGGTAATTCAATAAATATCTCAGGCAACTGAAAAAAACCCGCCTTACCGGCGGGTCTGAATATTAATAAGCAAAGCATGCTTAATCATGGTCTATTTATAAACCGGAATTTCAAAGTGAAGAAGCGGATTTTCCAGCTGCTCATACAGCTGTTTAATCCTGGAGATCTGCTTCACCGCCCACCCTATATCTGTGGCATACTGGTGGGTTCCGGGATTGGCCGGGTTCCACCTCATCTTGTATAGTGTATTCTGTCCGCTGTGGAGATAGCCTTGACCGATAAATTCAGCCCCGCCGATGATCGCATCTCTTGGGGTAAACCAACCTTTGTCATAAGCATAAAAAGCGCCCAGCTCCTTCGGATTGCTGTCAGCGGCGCCTATGCCAAACATGTTGTAAACTGTTTTGATTTCTGTAAGCCGGCTTCTATTTGAGTCAGTGACCAGTTCGAGATCACCGCTGCTGTTGCGGCCTACTTCAACGCCATTGGCCAGATCCGAACAGCCGTTCCCGGTTTCATGCAGGGCATGGGCCACCAGGTAGATTTCGTTTATAGCATGTGTTTGCCCTGCTTCGATGAACAGCTCCCCTTTGCCCTGTAGAATTCCCTTGCCGGATAGCAGGTTGTTCAACTGGCTTACCGATACCCCGGAGCTTGTGGTTAGCACCAGGTGCTGGAAGCGGTCGTTTTTATTGGGATCCAGATAATAGCGCACATCTTCACGCATGGCGTTTAGCCAGGTTCCGGTAAGTTTTATTTTATACCACTTGCTGCTGCCGTTCCAGGTATCCCCGGTCACTTCACCCAGAATGGCCAGCTCGGTCCCGCTTTTGTATGTGGTGTAGATATGGGCGTTTAAGCTTGCCGTTTCCCGGGCGTTGGCTCCACTGCCTCCAACAATACCGGCCCGCGAAATTTCTACCAGGTGGCTATGTACGTAGAGAGTCTTGTTATCATAGCGTATTTTATACCAGATGGCACTACCCTCATACTCTGCGCCCTGTACCTGATCCAGAACAATTACAGTTGTGCCCGTATCGACAGTTGCGTAAATATTGTCCCCAAACCAGGGGGAGGTGCGTATTCTGACCCGGTCATATTTAATCACACCTCGGTCCACGACCCCTGAGAGGACCAGGCTGTGCACGTAAGCCGGCAGGTTGCGATATGTGTCAGTTTGCGGCTTCACACTCATCTGTTTGTCCAAAACCCACTCAAATCCCCAATCATATTGGGTATATTCAATCAATTCGTTACCTTCAACAACAATGACAGCAGAATTCCGACCTACCCGCACATCATCAGGCATGGAACGTACAAAGGCCCTCACATGGTATGTTCCGGGTTTGTCCAAACGGAAGTCCAGGTAGTTCTGGGACCGATACCATTCCACATGCACCCGCTCACCGTCAAGGTAAACATACCAGGCATACTCCAGCGTGCCGGGCCCTTCAGCTGCACAGCTCCACCGCACTGTCGCACCCTTCTGAAGAAGGCCGGGCTTATTCGCCTGGACGGAGAGTATCTCCGGGGGAGGCGGCGGCTCTACAATAAGTGCAGCAGAATTTAAACCCACCCGCACATCATCAGGCATGGAGCGCACAAAAACCGTCACATAATATGTCCCGGGTTTATCAAAACGGAAGTCCAGATAGTTCTGGGACCGATACCATTCCACATGCACCCGCTCACCGTCAAGGTAAACATACCAGGCATACTCCAGCGTGCCGGGCCCTTCAGCTGCACAGCTCCACCGCACTGTCGCACCCTTCTGAAGAGGGCCGGGCTTATTCGCCTGGACGGAGAGTATCGCCGGGGGAGGCGGCGGCTCTACAACAAGTGCAGCAGAACTTAAACCCACCCGCACATCATCAGGCATGGAACGTACAAAGGCCCTCACATGGTATGTTCCGGGTTTGTCCAAACGGAAGTCCAGGTAGTTCTGGGACCGATACCATTCCACATGCACCCGCTCACCGTCAAGGTAAACATACCAGGCATACTCCAGCGTGCCGGGCCCTTCAGCTGCACAGCTCCACCGCACTGTCGCACCCTTCTGAAGAAGGCCGGGCTTATTCGCCTGGACGGAGAGTATCTCCGGGGGAGGCGGCGGCTCTACAACAAGTGCAGCAGAACTTAAACCCACCCGCACATCGTCAGGCATGGAACGTACGAAGACCCGCACATAATATGTACCGGGTTGAGTATACTTGTAGTCCAGGTAGTTCTGGGACCGATACCATTCCACATGCACCCGCTCACCGTCACGGTAAACATACCAGGCATACTCCAATGTACCAGACCCTTCAGCTGCACAGTTCCAGCGCACCGTCGTACCAGTAAACGTTGTTTCTGATATGTCTGCCTCTACAGATAAAATATCAGGTTTAGTGCTACTTGCAACAGACACCCGAGGGATAAGCATAGTCAAAATCATCAACACAGTTAGCAACATGAAAAACCGGCTACAGTAGTGAACTGACTTCCCTATTTTCATTTTTTGTCACCCCCTTCCTTTCAACCCCCAGATATAGCTAAAAAAAAGCATTAAATAGATATTCTTTAAAAATTGCACAAACCCTTTATCACTTTCTTACCATTAATCTTCAAAACATTGATCAAAAAATGCAATTTTCTTACAATAAACTATAGCAACTCCTGCTTGGCCCTTATTTCTCCTTAATCCATTACAATTTCTAGCATCTCTTCGAGTTTATCCACTAAAACCGTAAAGTTATGATATTTTTCTGCATATTTTCTACCCCGCATACCCATTTCCCACCGCTCTTCAGGAGACATATCAAGCAATGACTTTATGGCCCGGGCTAAAGCATATGAGTCTTCCGGAGGAATTGTTAGACCTGCCTGAGCTTCTGCGACCGGATTAAAAGGTGAGTCTACGCTAAAGATCACAGGTCGTGCAGACATAAGGTAATCGAATAGTTTATTCGGGCTTATACCCCAACGAAATACAGGTGAATTCTTTAACGGCATAACAAATGAATCAGCCTCCATAGATCCTGTCACGCGGCACGGAGTCATCAAAACGTACGTTGGTTAAGTTCCTTTTTTTGGCTAACTCCTGCAACCTTGGTTTTTCAGGCCCATCGCCGATGAAACGTATCAGAATTTTTCGGTCCCGAGCTTCCTGTTGCAATAATGAAGCCGCGTCCAATATCGGACCCAGCGCATTCGCCAACCCGTGAGCTCCTGCATACATCACCGTAAATACTTCATCGTCAGGCGGAGGTTCAGGTAGTGGCACTATATTAGTATTGATACCGTTTGGTATCCAAACTATTTTCTCTCGCTTAGCGCCTTTTTCCACCATATGGTCAGCCGCACCAGGAAGAAGGGAAATAATCCGGTCTGCGCTTCTATAGAGGTGCTTTTCTATTCTTTCCATAGCCCAGATCAATGGATGGTGAATTGACCAATTTAATAAATCTACAAAACTTTGAGGCCAAAGGTCACGCACTTCAAATATGAACGGAATCTGGAATTGCCGTGCAATGCTTTCTGCGGCCAGGGCAGCAAATAAATGTGGGCTTGACCCAATAATAATATCCGGACGTTTAAATCCCGCGTTTTTTCTTGCTTTCCAGATCCGCCATGCAAAAATCGCCATATTCCAAAATCGAGCAATTGTGTTCCCCGAATAAGATGGCGTTTTCAACCACACGTATGGAACACCGTTAATACTTTTAAGTTTTACTTTTTCCCCGGCTAACAGGTGTTTCTCCTTACGAGTACGGTGGTCAAAACTTGAAGCAAATATGCTCACCTCGTGGCCTCGCCGGATTAACTCACAAGCCAGGTTATGGTGACGGGCATAAGGTTTGGCGTAATGATTTATTATCCAGATTCTCAAGTGCGCTCACCTTCCAGCAGGCATTTCACAATCTTTGCAGCGGCATCTCCACAACCGTAAGGTTCACCTTCCCGGCCGCCCGGATGGTTCAGCCCGGCAATCAGAGCTTCTGACACATCCTGCTCATTCCGAGGCGGGACAATCTTATTCCAGCCCAGATCAACCAGTTCCACCCATTCGGTTTCTTCTCTCAGTGTTACGCAAGGTACGCGGTAAAAAAAGGCCTCTTTTTGCACACCGCCTGAGTCAGTGGCGATCAGCCGGGCGTGTTTTTCCAACATTATCATATCCAGGTAGCCAACCGGCTCAATTAGATGAAGACGTTGCTGTTCCATACGCAGAAGGCCTTCTCTTTCCAACGCAGACCTGGTCCGGGGATGTAGAGAAAAAATTACCGGAATATCATCAGCTACTCGACAAAGACCCAAGAAGATCGCGCGCAGGCGGTATGATTCATCCGTATTTTCTGCCCGATGTATGGTGGCAAGTATATAACCACTCCTAGAAACCCTCAATTTCTCTAAAATGCCGCTCTTCCTTTCCGCTTTTTCGCCATAGAAAAGTGCCGCATCGTACATAACGTCGCCGACCAGTTTTATCCGCTCCTCAGGTATACCCTCGAAACGCAAATTGCTCACCGCCGCTGCCGTCGGAGCAAACAATAGCCCGGAGGCGTGATCGGTCAATACCCGGTTGATCTCCTCCGGCATGTTTCTGTTAAATGACCTAAGGCCCGCCTCCACGTGCGCCACCGGAATATGCAGCTTAACTGCCGCAAGCGCCCCGGCCAGAGTAGAGTTTGTATCCCCGTATACCAGTACCACGTCCGGTTTTTCCCACATCAAAACTTCTTCTATCTTGGCCAGCATCTGTCCGGTCTGCAAACCGTGGCTCGCCGACCCCACTCCCAGGTTATACTCAGGCTGTGAAATCTCCAGTTCATCAAAAAATATGGCAGACATATTCTCATCATAGTGCTGACCGGTGTGGACCAGCACTTCCTCAATATAGGGCATATCCCTTAACACCCTTGAAACCACAGTCGCCTTAATAAATTGCGGCCGGGCACCTAAAACCGTGACCACCTTCATTGTAACAGCTCCCTATACATCTGCAGCAGTTTTTGGGACTCATTATTCCAGTTATAACGCTCAATTACGGCTTTCCGGCCTCTTTCGCCCATTGCCTGGGCTTCTTCCGGGTGTTGCAAAAGCCAGTAAATGGCACTCGTTATATCCTCCGGCTTTAATGGATCCACCAGCAAGCCACAATCCGCTCCTTTAACAATTTCCCTCCAAAGAGGGAAATCAGAAGCAACCACGGGAATACCGGCAGACATATATTCGAAAAGTTTATTTGGCTGAGCTTCTATGTGATTTGGCGCAGGATGAAATAACACCAAGCCTACTCTTGCCTCCGATAACAATTTTTTAACCCCTTCTCTTGACTGCCATCCCAGGTAATCAACCCGTTTCCACCCGGTCAACTGCTGCACATCATTCTCCAGTTCTGGAGGGCTGAAAGATCCTGCCAATACTAGCCGCACCCCTGCCTTATCAGGAAGAAGGCCTACCGCTCGCACCATCTCCTCAAGGCCCCGTATCCTGGAAATGCCGCCAACGTAAACCGCAACATGCGGGCGTTTTTTATATGCTGTAGTTTTGTCTCCTACCAGTTCACCCATTTTAGGGAAATTCTGCACCAACACGGTTCTACTTTTTAAAAAACGGCGCGCAATAGCAGGTGTGGCCACTACTATCCGGTCAACAAGCCGTGAACACACCATCTCGGTTAACTTTGCACAGCCGGCCGTAATCCTTCTCAAGAATAAAGGAATCCACTGCTTGTTTAAAATCTGTTTCGGCAGATCCTCGTGCACATCATAAATAACCCGCCCTCGTGTGAACAACTTAAGCAGCACACCGGTTAGCAGCAACTCCGGGTCGTGAAAATGATAGATATCAGCCTTTTGATGAAGCGCCAGGCGAAAGGCACGCCATGATAGACCAAATACCCGGGTTAAGCGATTCCGCGGTGTGTGCAAAGCGACAATCTTCACTCCATCTACAATTTCATCCTTCGACCATTGAGCGATCAGAGTCACATCATAGCCTTCCCGCACCAGTGTCTTTGCCTGCTTGTGAAAAATACGGGTATCAAAAGGCGGATGGACAGTGGTAAGGATGCAAACCCTTATTTTCATTTCGCACCTCTATATGTGTCTTGGCCCTCATGAGCAAGTTGCATCTCTTGTTGATAAAACTTTAACAGCTTAATTGCTTCTTTATCCCAGTTAAAACGCTCTTCTACAGCTTGAAAACCGCGTTGCCCCATAGCTTCAGCCTCTTTGGGATGCTCAAGCAGCCATTGAATAGCCCCGGCAATTGCTGAAGGGTCTTTAGGATCAACCAGCAAACCGCAACCGGCATCCTCAACAATCTTTCTCCAAAGAGGAAAATCAGAAGCAACCACTGGAATACCGGCAGACATATATTCAAAAAGCTTTACAGGGTAGCTTTCAAGATAATTAGTAACAGGGTGAAGAACCACAAGACCTACTCGAGTTTTCGATAGTATACTTTTTAGCCTTTCTCTAGATTGCCAGCCGCAGTACTCTACTTTCTCCCAGCCATGCTGGCGGCTCACCTCGTCCTTAAGCTGTAACGGATCAAATGAGCCCGCCAGGATTAACTTTACCTTCATATCATTCGGCAACATGCCCATAGCCCGGACAATTTCATTAATACCGCGTACCCTTGTTATTCCTCCCATGTAAGTAACTATAGGAGGACGGTCTGAATAAACGATTGGATTATCAATACTCAGTTCCCCCAACATCGGGAAGTTTTGCACCACTACGGTCTTGTTCGAGGGAAATCGTTCCGCTATTTTAGGTGTAGCCGTAACTATACCGTCAAATAAGCGTCCTGCGAGCCACTCCATAAAAGCATAAGACAGGCTGGCGCTATAACGGATAAAAGCAGGAAGTTCCCAATTCAGCACCTGGCGGGGATAATCTTCATGAACATCATAGACAATTCTGTATCCCTTTATTTTTAACCAGATGGCAGCCGGCAGAAAGAGGGGGTCGTGGAAATGGAGCACCTCTTCCCGGCGAAGACCGCTTTTGCGTAGAGCCTGGATTACATGGCGGACCCGTGGCCAAAACCCGCGGCCTTTCCTTTTGCCCAGATCGCGGATTTCAACGCCGCCTACAAAGGCGTCACCTTGCCCGTCAGCCACCTCGTAAGCGCTGAGCAGGCCTGCGTCCCTCAATGTAGCAACTTCTTTAACCCAAATACGAGTATCCCACCTTCTATGTCCTATAGTAAGCTGGCGAATTATGGCCGACTACCGCCTTTCATTATTTAAGTGCTATTCATATCATTCAGATCATGGTTAGTACTTTTCCATTTAGCTTGTAGAAAGCCTGCCGTAAGACCCCAGGCAAGTGCAACATGAGGCCAACCAAGCGATTTTGCTACTAATACTTCAACTGCGGTTAATAACCCTAACATTACCACCAGCTGCGCCTGCCGGTCAAGTTGACGCCCCTGCTTGAAAAATAAGAGGAGTGCGATAAAAACCACCATGACCACCAGAGCAGTGTAAATAATAAAAGGCAAAGGACCGAAAGCCTGCCACACGGAAAACAGGTTATGGATATAGCTGCCGATGGTACCGCGCACTTCCAGGGTGCCCCCATAGTCTCCGAATAACGGTGAAGCAGCCACCCTCTCCATACCCCATAGGAATAATTCATTTCGGGCCAGCAGCGAGGTAAACTGTTCCAGATTTAATATCTGAAAATGGCGTGAAACCGCCAATTTATCAACACCAATTATGAGCAATCCCAAAAGAGTTAAAATACCACCAGAAATATAGACCATAAACTGCTTTAGCGGCTTAAGCGTCAAAGACAAGGCAACCGGGAGTAAAATCAAGAAAGCACCGAAATCGGCACGCGAACCCATAAAAAACAAAAGCGGGATCATAGTTGCCAGGACAACCAGGCGAGATAATTTAGTTTTGACTGCCGACCAGGTGAATAATCCGGTAAATAGAGCAGTAGTTGATAAACCCAGGTAAACCCCTTTATATGCCGGATCTACCACGTTGCGCAAATCTATCATCATCCGATCCCAATCTATAAAGACGAAAGCACAGACAAGCATTATTGTATAAAAGAAGGCAAAAACCTTGCTCCACCGCTCGGGACGAAAATATAATCCTACAAGAAACAAAAAGACGTAATCCAATAGTATACGACTATAATATTTAAAAAGTTCCACATTTCCTGTCAGGCCAGATGAAAACAAGAAATAAATTGCCACCCAACAAAAGCAATAGATCACAAAAAAGAAACACAAGAAGGTGATCAGAGCCGACGACACATATAGACGGCGGGCGTCACCTGTAATAAATAAAAACCCCATTAATACTGTGCATAAAAGGGCGAATACACCGAAAGTACTATCCATAAAGCGAGGCAGGTAGCCTACCGAGGAGAAATAGCTATAGAGATGTGTATAAGGATACCATATAATAGCGGCAATTAAGGCGAGCCATGCACAAACGTCCTCAATCCGGATAGCTCTAAAAGATAATACTTTCCCTGAAAAGTCTTTCATTCCTTTGTTTAAGCTTCCAGGCATAGCTGATAGATTCTCCTTAGTGAAGCACGTTGTAGAAAACTATTGTGCCAGAGAAAAGTGAAGGTGCCGTTTACCCGGCGGGTAGCCTCAACCAAATACCGGATTTTAGAAAGAGCGGCTTCATCTTTAAGCCCACAATATTTATCTGATATAAGAGAGCATTCCATGAAAATTAGGGGACGCTCACGTAAATGAAGTCTCTCGCTTTTTAACAGATCGAATACCGGATATTCACGAGCCGTACCACTACGAAACCCAGGCAAATCGGCATAACCTAGCGAAGAATCATAATCCAGACCTGCAGTGGCCCACACTCTCCATGTGCTCGCAGCGCTCCAACGCAAATAGTGCTGTCGGCCGCCTAACTCCTTTAGGTGAATATCTTCTTCTTGTAAAACAGAAACAAGTTTTTGATGCTCTTCTGTAAAGCAAGCCATATCGTCCATAGCATCGTAGCTTCCGTGTAGACCAATCTCGTGACCACGGCTATCAATCTTTTTCACCAGACTCCGCATACGGGGTTCATCTAACGAATACGCGGGGCCGTAAGGTGGCATCCCCCCAGCCAAAAAATAAAATGCGCTACGCAAGCCGTACCGTTCATTAACATTCATTATCCATTCAAAGGTGTTGTTTGGATCCAAAGTATCCTGGATCGGACCGGGCGCCACCACGGAGGCAGCTCTACGCAAGGCAATAACCGGGTCACGACGCTTCACCAGGTCCCCTACCGAGGCACGAAATGAACCGAGTCTTCCCAATTGCTGATGAGCAAAAGGGTTGTCTACATCATGAGTAGGACATATCCTGAATATCCACTTTCTCCGCTCAATACCCGGCCAAAGTTTCTTCATGGCAGCCCAAAGAAGCTCTACGTATTCATCAATGATGGGCCTTTCCAAAAAACCGGCCTTAGAAGCAGAAGAGGCGCAGCCGGGAAAACGACCATGTTCATCTAAATCTGTAACAACCAATTCTTCATAACGAGTTAACATAAAAAAAGCCGAACCCAGCACGTCTACCCCCAGCCTGGCTGTTCGCTCATCTTCCATTTGAAACCAAGAACCGTCTTTTACCGGTTCCCCATAGATTACCGGTATCTTTGGTTCAACAAGGGAAACTTCCGGCAGTTCGTTTACAGCGTGGCAAACTGGAAGTGTATCAGTACCAGGTAAAGACCGGGGTGCTAGCCAGTGTTTTCTAGCTCGTTGGAAAAAGCTGTCTGGCATGATTAAACAACGGTGGTTTTCATTATCAGTTAGACGCCAGTTTATAAGCTCAGCCGGTAGAATTTGCACAGCTATACCTAAATATTCATTAAAAACTACATCGGCAATGTAGCAGCGCTCAGCCAAACGATTTTGTGGAATGTATAGAACATAATTACATTCTTTTAACATATTTTCACCTTAAGGTTTAAGATAGCACTTAATTTACGGTAAATGCCTGCTAGTATTCTTCTAATTGTTAACCATATTGAATACAATGTGGGTAACGGGTCATCCAATTGCAAATCGGCCCAAGTAACTTTTTTAGCTTTCTTGTGATCTTCCAGCCATTGTCGCCATCCCATTGACCAAGCAGGTTCATCTTTATGGTTATAAAAGAGAACACGGGGTAAATCTTTGTGAACAAAGACATATCTAAATTCTCCATGTCCATATTTACTTTCTAAATTAATCTGTTCCAAACTATGGCCTATTTGATCTATATAGGCAATCCAGCATAGACTTTGTCCACAAAAGCTGGTGGCCCCTACCCAAGACCACGAGCGCGGATTGATCTCAATAAGCCAGAAGCGCTTTCTACTAATGTCATACTTAAATTCAAATTCGAGAATTCCTTCTAAGCGAATTTCTTCTACACAACGTTTTACTAATTTAATTAAGTTTTGAGGCACTGATGAAGTCTCACCTACAGCCATATCTCCATATGCGACAGGATAACCTCTAACTTTTCTCCCTATAAATAAACTTTTTATCTCTGATTGAGTATTGGCGTAGACCCCTACTGTATGCATTTGATCACAGTTGCCAGGCACAAATGTCTGAAGGATTAAATGCTCCTCAAGTCCACTTAATCGTTTAAGTATATTTACACCCATAGCCCTATCAGCAATTGGTATTAAACGCAATCTGTCTAATAAAGCATGGTTATGCTGTGGCCCAAATCCACTTGACATTCGACGCCATCTTGGTTTGACAACTAACGGAAATTCATTATCTGGAATTTCATTAATTAAACTCGGTTCCCACGTCTTCGGAGTTAAATAACCTCTTTCCGAACCAAGCTGAAAGAACTCTTTCTTATCCAAAACAGTTCGTACGGCTGCCCAAGACGAAACCACTGGAAAAGAAATATCTTGTAAATAATCACGGTGACGAGATAAAGCTGCTGCCCAATGGTCGTTGGTTGGGAAAAGCACCGGCTTTTGTTCTTGCTGTGTACAAAGACTGCGCAAAGTATAAATGAACCCTTCTTCATTTCGCGCTGGGTCAGGCACCTTCCGAAACTGTGCATATCTTGATAATGCTCCTACTGAACAGTTATTATCTAATGCATATACGTGAACACCCTGCCGTCCAAGATCCTGAATAATAGATAAGCCATTGTAGTGACAGTTAAACACAAAAGCGGGATTTTTGTATTTTTTCTCATTGTACATTTCTAAATCTCCTTTATAACCTGTTAAGCCGATCACCAGAAAGAAAAAAAGTGTGTTTTCCCGGAATAATAGAAAATATATTGTGGCCGCAACATTTAATAAGCCAGTTCTCTTTTGTTTTTATAAAACCGTTCTTTTCATGTAATCTAATTGAAGGATAGTTGGAACTTTCTACTACAGACCAGATCCGACGATATTCTCTTTGCTTAATAACTTCATTTATGATAGCCATGTAAAGCTCCCCTGCTAAACCAAGCCCTCGAAGTGAAGGAATGGTCCAAACGTTAAATATGCGTACTTCACCAACTTTTGTAGGAAGGGAATCATGCCAAACTGCTTCATGTTTTGGAATATGGGTCCATGCATAAGCGACTATCCTTTTATCTCTCTCAATAATCCATACATTACAATCTTTGCTTAGCCTCTCAAACCATATCTTGTAATCTTTAGAACACAGTGTATAATTCTTCAAGTCATTTTCATTCATAATTATTCTTACACTGGAAGATATTGAATTGATAGCTGCATTTTGCTTGCTTTCATATATAAATCTTCGTTTAAACCAATAGTTTTCGATCCAACCCACTAGCAACTATCTCCTAAAATATATTTTTAATAATCATCTACACAAGACCAACCCAGCTTAATTCTTTCTGAATTATCCATACACCATGAGCAGCCCATCGCTCGCCGTCATGAATAATTATACCTTGAGCACCCTGTGCCAGTAGCCCCTTAAGAGCTTCACAACGAGAATGATCGTCAGACATAACTAGATCCAGCAATGCTTCACTGGCTGGCTCCCAATACAGACCTGGAGGCAAATTGGGGGGGTATGGCATATTACCAGAAAAACGATAAATTACATTGGTTCGCTTTCTCAATTTAGGAAAAAACCTTTTAAGTGACTGCTTCAAAGTTCTTCCTCCGGATAAGTTAATAGTAACATTGTAAATTATTACATCATGAACATGAAGGTTTACTTGAACGTTTATTAAAGGCATCAATCTCTTCAGTTTTTTGCTTATTCATTTCTGTTTATACCTCTTTACAAGGGGTAAAATTCTCCATATAAACAACAAGGCCAAAAACAGAAACATTACAAATAGGAGGCAGAGATTCCCCCAATATGTGATCATTCCAAGGTCAATAGGGATAGTTCGTTTAATTAGCCAAAGTGCCGCCGCAAACGGAAAAGTTATACTTAGTTCTCTCAGTAGTATTTTAAACCAGTTAAGAAACCGAATGCCTGTAGAACTTAAAATATAGGTAATAGCGCCGAAATATACTATACCGCTTAAACTGGAATATAATATTATTGCTAATAATATATCTTCTTGAAAAGCTCCTAATAAAATACCAAACACACGGGCAAATAATAATGAAAGTTGAAAAAGCAAACCGCCGCGCTGTAACTCCATTACAGAAAATAATGTCGATAAGGGAGAAAAAGCAAATTGTATTAAAATCATTGGGAGCAGTAACTGTACATATAAACCTGCATGGTACCAATTGGAACCAAAAACCAGGGGAAATAAATCAGGAGCGACAACCGCAAACACAATTAGCGGCCCTGTGCCAACGCGAACTAATGTTTCAAAAGCCTTAATGGAGGCCATCTCCAATCGGTCATCACGTCGTGCTTCTGCTGCGCTAGAATGAAAAACTTGACCAATGGAATGACCAATCAATTGCATCGGCATATGAATAATTTTATCAGCCAGCATATAATAGCCGGCTATTACAGGAGAAAACATTGCTGAAAACAATATCAGCGGTAATCGCGAACCGGCAGTGTTGGCTACTGCTGACCAGGTAGAATATAAAGGGAAATCACGGTACCGCCGGGCAGTCCAACGGATCCTGGTACGACGTATACGTTTAAGAGCAACAACATCCTCCCGTAAAGCACCAAAAAGAAGGCTCACCAAACCCGCAGCCTGCCCCACGATGTTGCCCAGGAGCAAGCCAATTGTTCCAAATTGTGCCAATCCCAAAGCAATCTTGATAACAGCCGAACCGGCACCTTGTTGAATCTTAGTTCGTGCCAAGCGAGTAAAAGCCCGCTTTCGTATGGCCCAATAATTAAATGCCTGATAAGCCCCTCCCAGAAGTACACCCAGAGGCAACAACCAGATATAAGAGATCAACTGGGGTGTATTACTCCAAACAACAATCCGTTTACCGAATAAGGCTACCACCAGTCCAGTGAGTGCGGTAACTCCCGCTAGGTTGACCAGAGAAAGAGCAAGAACGTTGGCTGCGCTGCCGTCGCTGCGCGGCAGAGGGATAGCCAGCTCGTAACGAAGACTGGCAATTACAATGATAATGCCCAGGTAAGAAGAATAGACTGCCAGAACGCCAAAGTCTTCGGGAGAATAAAGTCTGGTAATAACCGGCGAAGTCAAGATAGCGATAGCCTGTCCGATAGCGGTAGCAGTACTGAGTGCCAATACACCCCGAACAAAACGACCTTTTGGTAACAAACGTACGGCCAAATCCTTAACCGACATAGCTACCGTAAAATAACTCTTGATTTGTTAATTCTTCTGAAACCAACCTCATTGTGACGTACCCTCTTAGATTTTATTTCATGTCTATTAGAGATCTTACTAAATTTTCCGTATCTCATCTTTGGACCCGTATAGAAAATAACATGGGATAATGCTCAATATACTACTTATTAACAGTAATTATAAGTTTAGTGCCACACTCTGGGCAATTTAGCACTTCCGTTTCTTCTGATTCAATTACAGCACCACACCTGCATGCCCAGCCCCTGATTTCAGCCGGGTTGCCGTAAACCACCGCATGATCCGGAACATCCCTGGTCACCACCGCGCCGGCGCCGACCAGGGCATAGCGGCCGACGGTGATGCCGCAGACAATGGTGGCATTGGCCCCAATGCTGGCCCCCTTCTTGACCACCGTGGGAATGTAGTCGTCCGCCGTATTGCGGGGATAGGCGCTGCGGGGGGTTTTAATGTTGGTAAAGACCATGCTCGGCCCGCAGAAGACATCGTCCTCGAGGATGACACCTTCGTATACGCTGACATTGTTTTGGATCTTGACATTGTTGCCGATCTTGACATCCTTTGCGATAAAGACATTCTGCCCGATATTGCAGCGCTCGCCTATGACAACGCCGGACATGACGTGGCTGAAATGCCAGATCCGTGTCCCCTTCCCGATCTGTACCGGCGGATCAACATACGCCGATTCATGCACAAAATATTCTTTGTCCAGTTCACTTTGAGAGCGAAACCGATCAGCCTTAACCAGCACCTCGATAACCTCCTGCCCGTGGCGGCCGTTTGCCAGCGGCTCGGTGCGTTCTTTAATGCATTCCAAGAAATGGCGGGCCTCTTCTTCAAGGGCATCGCGGTCGGTAAAGATAATTTCGCTGCGACCCTTATTGTAAACGGAGAGATCTTGGTTAACCCCTTTTTGATGGTGCCAGATTTTATTTTCATGCTCATCGTAGGTCAGCATCCCCTGCGAGCCGACAATCACTGTCTTCCGCTCATCTTCCGGCCATAGCCAGGAAAGATGAATGTGGGCCTGCACGTCATTTTCGAAAACAAGATGCAGATGAACATCGTCGGCAATCTGCGGCTGCAGCGCTGCTTTCCCGGCAGCGGTGACACTCTTGACCGGGGAGTTAACCAGTTTTAGCAAGACGGCGATATCGTGCGGAGCAAAGCTCCAGAGAACATTTTCCTCCCGCCTGACCTTCCCCAGCTTGGCCCGGCGCATGGAGATATAGTAGAGCTCGCCGATCAATCCTGCGCGGATAGATTCAATTATCTTCCGGACAGCCGATTTAAAGAGCAGCAGGTGACCGGCCATAATAATGCGGTTTTTGCTGCCGGCGATGGAATTAAGCGCCGCCGCCTCTTCAACGGAAAGAGTCATCGGTTTTTCCACCAGAAGATCCTTGCCCGCCTCCAGAACAGCCCGGGAAATTTCAAAATGCGTCGGCGCCGGCGTAGCCACCACGGCCCCATCGATGCCCGGGTCGGCAAGGGCATCAAGGTGACTGCGGTAGATCTTGATCCCCGGATATCTGTTCTTGATTTCATCGTGAAGCGCTTCATTAGCCTCGGCTACAGCGGCAAGCGCTCCCAGAAAATAAAAAACTCGCAGGTGATTTTGTCCCCACTTTCCGGCTCCTATAACCAGGATGGAGGGATTTTGCTTCATCTCTATTTCAACCTCTCGCTGTTACTGCTCTTTTAAAGCAGGACAACCTTGCCTTCCTGTCCTGCTATCCCCCTGGTCGCATTTCGCGTATCGAGAATGACGGGGGCGCTGCGGACCAGCATGCGGTAATCAATAGACGAATGATCTGTGGTGATGACCACCAGGTCTACACCTTTCAAAAGATCTTCTTCCAGCGGCACAGACCGGTAAAGCCGCCCTTTGAGCTCTATCTCATCCACATGGGGATCATGGTAGAGCAGCTCGGCCTTATCTTCCAGCAGCATTTCGGCAATTTTAATCGCCGGCGATTCACGGCAGTCTCCAAGATCTTTCTTGTAAGCCATGCCGATGAAAAGTATTCTAGACAGTGAAACCGCTTTCCCGGCCTCATTCAGGGTGCGATGAATTTTCTCTCTGACGAATTCAGGCATGCGCCGGTTGATCTCCCCGGCCAGCCCGATAAAGCGGGTGGTAAAGCCGTATTCGCGGGCCTTCCACTCGAGATAGTGGGGATCAATGGGAATACAGTGCCCCCCCACGCCTGGGCCTGGATAAAAGGGCAGGATGCCAAAGGGCTTGGTGAAGGCGGCATCGAGCACCTCCCACACATTTAAATTCATCTTGTCGCACAATATGGCCAGTTCGTTGACGAGGGCGATATTCACGGCGCGAAAGGTATTCTCAAAGACCTTGACCATTTCGGCGGCCCTGGCGCTGGAGACCGGGACAACATGTTCAATCGTCTGCTCATAAAACGTTTGAGCCACCTCGAGTGAATGCGGTCCGACACCGCCGACGACCTTGTTGGTATTCTTGGTCGTGTATCGTTTATTCCCCGGGTCAACTCTCTCGGGCGAGTGGCACAGGAAATAATCTTCATCAATTTTTAAGCCTGAACTCTGCAGAAGCGGCAGCAAGACCTCTTCAGTGGTGCCCGGGTAAGTTGTCGATTCAAGAGAAATTAGCTGACCAGGCCGCAGGTGCTTGGCAATTTCTTCTGTAACATTGATTACATATTGCAGATCGGGAACCTGGTTCTGCGTCAGAGGCGTGGGTACACAGATAACAATAACATCGGCAGCGGTTACCGGGGTGAAATCGGCAACAGCTTTAATCAGGCTTTTTTTAACCAGGCGCTGCAGCTCACTGCCCGGTACATCGGTGACATAACTTTCTCCGGCATTAACCTGCTGCACCCGCCTGGCATTCTGGTCTATTCCGGTAACGTTGAAGCCCACCTTGGCCTTTTCAACCGCAAAGGGCAGTCCCACGTAGCCGAGACCTACCACGCAGACACGCGCTTCCCGCGCCTTGATTTTCTGAATAAGACGCTGTTTAACCCGGTTAACCGTTGTAGTATAAGTCGTTTTTGCCACAGGCTCTACCAGCTTTCTACTGTTGTTTAAAGAATTCTATAATGGCTTTGGCGACAGTTTTTACTTCATCGTCGGTAAGCTCGGGGAACATGGGCAAGGAGAGAACTTCACGGGCTGCCTTTTCGGCCACCGGGAAGTCTCCTTCCTTGTGACCATACGAAGCAAACACCTTCTGCAGATGCAGCGGCTGTGGATAGTAGATAGTCGTTCCGATGCCGCGCTCCTTCAACCAGGCCTGCAGTCTATCTCTTTCGGCTGTCTGGACGGTATACTGGTGGAAAACATGCTCCACCCCGTCCGGCACTGCCGGCAGCCTGAGCGAACCTTCTTCGGCAGGTTCTTTTAATAGCTCGCTGTAAAGAGCGGCAATGGAGCGACGGCGGGCGTTCCACTGCGGCAGGCTCTCTAGCTTCAGCCTCAGCACCGCCGCCTGGAGCTCGTCCAGCCTGCTGTTGACACCGAGCAATTGATGGTAATATTTTGGCCTGGCCCCGTGTACCCGCAGCAATCTCAACCTATCCGCCAAATCAGGATTGTCCGTCACCACCATCCCCGCGTCGCCAAAGGCGCCCAGGTTCTTTGTCGGAAAGAAGCTAAGGCAGGCCGCATCACTAAGAGAACAGACCTTCTTCCCATTATAAACGGCCCCGATGGCCTGAGCGGCATCTTCAATTATTTTCAAGTTATTTTTTTCTGCCAGCGCCATAAGCGGGGTCATCTCTGCCGGGCATCCGTAGAGATGAACCGGTAAAATTGCCCTGGTCCGCGGTGTAATTTTGGATTCAACTAGCGCCGGATCCAGGTTCCAGGTAGCGGCATCGATATCGGCAAAAACAGGCCTGGCCCCGGCCCGGGCCACGGCTCCGGCAGTAGCAAAAAAGGTAAAGGGCGTGGTAATCACTTCATCACCGGGACCGATATCAAGAGCCAGCAGCGAGAGATAAAGCGCATCGCTGCCGTTGGCCACGCCGATGCCAAACTTGACACCGCACAGCCGGGCAACTTCTTCTTCAAAAGCGCTGACGCTTTCACCTAAAATGAACTGCCCCTTTTCAATCACCGAAGTCAGGACTTTCATCAGCTTATCTTTCAGCGCCGCATTTTGGCGGGTCAGATCAAATGAAGGTATCTTGACAGGCTTGGAACAATTTGGCACAGTATAATACCCCCGCTTGTAGATTATAATTATTGTTTGTCTGATGCGTTACGTAGAGCAGGAGCGCCGGCCAAAAAATAGTGGCGGGCAAAGACGACCAGAACCGACAGCATCAGACCTAGCAGCACTGCAGCAACAAGGTATAATTTTTTATTGCTGGAAACAAGGTCGGCCGTTTCATTTTGATCATCTATCCAAAGATCAATATCTACTGGCGCATTCTCCTCCATCACCTTTAAGTCAAAGTCGAGGAGCTTCAGTTTAACCAGGCATGCAGCTTTCTCTTCAAGAAGCCTCCTGTAGACAGGGTCTTCCTCTAACAGCTCTGTGATCCGCTCGTCCCGGGACAGCAGGTATTCCGCCGCCGTTTCATCAAGGTAGGCCAGAAGGTTTTCATAGCGCTCTCTTTCCGTAATCATCTGCTTTAAGCGATATTCACTTACCGTCTCAATGACGGCCGCCCCAATTTGCTTAACCGAGCGAACACAAATCTCTGGATCGGCATATTCAACCCTGATCTGTACTAAAGTTTCGTTTTCAATACTCACCTCTGCCGAACGTGCCAGGAGCTCCGGATCTTCCGCCAGGTCTTTAACCGCCCCGGCAACCGACTGGTTTTGTTCAATCAGCGCGGTTATCTCTTTGCCTTTGACCTGGTACGGGGCCAGGTCCAGCAGCACGCTATACTCGTAAGAAGGGGTGATCATAAAGAAAACATAGAAAACAGCGGCCAAAGCAAAAACGGCAGTAATCACCAGGATGATATATTTCCCCTGCCATAGAACCTGGAATATCTCTCTGAGATCAATTTCATTTTCCATAGCTCGCCCTCGCATTGTAGTTTTGATATGCCGTTATCCTATCAAACTTTCGACAGATTTTTATTAAACCCTTTATGCCCTGATCGCGTCAAGACACTGTAGGTTTAAAAGAACCTCACATTCAACTTAGATCGCCATTTGTTTGTTTAGTCCCTTTAATGCCATGCGGGTCAAGCTGCTTCGGCCATTGAAAAGGGGAACGTTGTTA
>FZPS01000044.1_pt2 | contig 21486 bp, 13 predicted proteins | sample 1817821 | NCBI WGS metagenome assembly FZPS01 (sample SAMEA104158645, study PRJEB21678) | metagenome | place: Germany | collected 2015-04-21 | reverse complement strand
TAAGTGTGCCTTAGTTTTCCGCATAGGCCGCCAAAGAAGGCCGAGCCAAGGCCGTGGTACAACGAACGTCAGCTAAGGGGCCGTTTGTTGTGCACGGCCTTCTTTGATCCAGCATTGAGAAAGGGTTCAAGGAGAAGGCACCTCAAACATGACCAGTAGTGAAAATGTGTTTCGGTTCACGTTGAGAGGAGCCCTAGGGGTTGACCCTTGCGCTTGCGTTCTGCCGAAAGGTTACACAACGTTTTTGCGCATGATTCTGCCCAGTCACATATGCTCCGCCGGTGTCGGACAGTGGCATTGCACAACGGTCCATCGTGGGTATGAGTCTTGAGCATAGGATGAAAGGCGGCGCCGCTGGAAACATGCAGAAACGGCCGTGGTCTAGGCCGTGCAATGGGTATGAGTCTCATCGTAACCGGTCAAAGAACAGGGATGGCACCAACCAGAACGATTGGTGCCATCCCCTATCTTCTTTGTTCCTCTTCGCTACCTACGTGACTCGGTGCAGCACTGCCTGTGAGTCTTTGATCTGCCAGGGATGTCTGCCCTTCATCCAACTTTTCCTCTAGTTGCTTGCAGACACGGTTGCTGTAATCGTGGCCTTGTATGCCCCTGCCCTCTGGCTGGATATTTCGTCGGTACTGGCGAAACCAAAGACCTGGAATGCGTAGAAGCCGTTTCCGGTGTTCAGGTCAATGCTAACATTCTTTGCCTCTGACCAGTGGTCGTTTTCATCTGGCCAGAGCGGCAGGTCATATCCGAGGAGATTGGCTACGAACTTGAGGATCCAGTCTAAATCGTCCCAGCTTGGTATGTTGTCTGCACGAGGTGCCTTACCAGCTGGACCGAAGTAGCCGATTGCGTTCACTGGCCGTACTTGTTTCGGAGGGAACAACCACCACTCATCTCCAGAGTCTACGCCTTCGGATTGAGCTGCCCAATACCTGGTCAGCATGGTATCTTCGATTCCGGCGCCGGTGTGTGTGAGTGCGGTTCCGCTGAACTCTACCGCCACGTTGGTGTTAGTTTCCAAAAGGAAACAGTTGCCATCAGCGAATCTCCCGAAACCAGCCTCTCCACTGAAAGGGTTGAAGTTCATCCCGGGGGGTGTTACCTCGCTGAAATGCCACCAGAGCAAGTTTCCGTCAAATTCAACCCGTTGCACCCATATTTTTGCATATGGCCCGATTGTCACGTTCACCGGGACCTGTTCCGTAAGCTCTTCGTTGAGGCTTCCTTCCTTCGCCAAGGCACCACTTGCCAGTGCTAGCACAAGGCACATCGCCCAAATCGCTATTTTTTTCATATGTTCTAGCCTCCTATTTGGGTAAGGTTGAAGGGCTTAAAAGCCCTTCACGTCTGAGCCTGCCCTTGCCGTAACAGCCTAATAGGCTTCTACGGTAACGGTCAAGGTTCCGGAATAGTCGCCAGCCAACTGTTGGCTAATACCCTCGATGTAGATGGCACCGTCAACCTTGAATTCGTGCACGGTGTCCTGCGCAAATTGAAGGGAGAAATAGGCTGGAAGTTGATCAAGGGCGATGTTGCTTGCGGCCCAGGCTTTGGCTTGATTATCTTTGGTAATGGCAAAGAGAGTCTTGGAATCTAGCCAGTTATTGCCACTAAACTCAAGGCTGATCTTCACGTCACAGTTGGCCTCAACGCTCAAGGAGCCGCGTCCATCTTCGGCGCTACGTACCACCTCCGCGCCTGCAGCTCCAAACTTTTCTAGAACCGTTGCAACGAAGTCGCTCTCTGTACCTTCAGGACTTGCAGTGTAGACAGCCACCTTACCCTCAAGCACTCCGAAGTTAAGTCCTTCCGCGGAGATGCTGGCATATTTCCCAATATTGGCGGAGACATCGAGGGTAGCGGAAATCGTATTATCTCCCTCGAGTGAGCCCTTCCCTTCGGCAGAAGTCACTGCAGCCAGTCCCAGAACCAGCACTACAGCCAAAACAAAACTCATATACCTTTTCATTGTTTTTCCTCCTCAATTTTGTCTTTGGATTTGTCGACACGTTTACGCCATGTTTAGTAGAGGCTTAGGTGACTCCCATCACCACCCCCTTGGCTTAGATAGGTTGTACACCATTTCCAATCTTAGGATATTCCGCCAAATTGGAACTTATACATGGTAGGAGGACGATTCTGTAAAAACTTGTCCATTTCTGGATGGGCCGCCAGAATATGGCAGTTGGCCTCCTCGGCAGATCTGCTTGACCCCAACAAATCGGGCTATCACCTCAACAGCCCACCATAGAACGGTTCCCATAACACTCCCTTTCCATACACAGGAAATGGCCAATTTTGGTCGAATAGAGAAGTGTCAGGTTTTTCTAAAGAAGCCGGAGGGTGAAGGCCATGAACGTGTTCCTCGCACGACAGCCCATTTTGGATGTTAAGCAGAGGATCCGCGCCTATGAGATCCTTTACCGCAGCGGTTACACCAACCACTACTCTGCCGCGGATCCCGACGAAGCCTCGTCCGTTGTGGTGCTGGATACCTTTCAGCACCTCGGACTGGACTCCTTAACCGGGGGGAATCCCGCCTTCATCAACTTCTCCAGCCGACTGTTGGCCATGGATATCGCCACCCTCTTTCCCTCCAAGTACCTGGTCATCGAACTTCTGGAGTCCGTGGAAAACAGCCCGGAGGTTTTGGAAAAGTGTCGGGAACTCAAGGCCGCTGGCTACACCATTGCCCTCGATGATTTCGTCTACACCGCCAGCACGGAACCCTTTTTGGAAGTGGCGGACATCGTGAAGGTGGACTTTCAAGCCGCGGACTGCTCCGAACTTGCGGATCTGGTGGCCGTGCTCCAGAGCCGGGGTCTTACCATGCTGGCCGAAAAAGTAGAGAATTGGGAAGAACTGGAGCTAGCCAGAGACTTGGGCTTTACCATGTTTCAGGGCTACTACTTCAGCAGGCCGGAAATTGTCACCGCTAAGCGCCTGCTTCCCCTGCAGCTGATCTGCCTGGAACTCATCGCCGCTGTGAACAGACCGGAGATGGACTACAAAGAAGTGACAGCAATCATCTCCCGCGACCTCTCCCTTACCTACAGCCTCCTGCGCCTAGTCAATTCCGCCGCCTTTTTCCCCCGCCACAGGATCGAATCGGTTCAGCAAGCCCTTGTTTTCCTCGGTGAAAAGGAGATCAAAAAGTGGGTATCCCTCATCGCCATGCAGCAAATGAGGACCACGAAGCTAGATGCGCCCGTGATCACCTCTTTGGTGCGGGGCCGTTTCTCCGAGCTCTTGGCCGACAAGACGCACCTCAGGGAAAAGAGCGGCGCGCTGTTTTTGAGCGGCCTCTTTTCCATGCTGGATGTGCTGCTGCAGCGGCCCATGGAAATGATCTTGGAGGAAGTGCATGCCCCACCTGAAGTGCAGCAGCTGCTCCTGGAAGGGAGTGGCCCCTACGAGGATATTGGCAGCCTCGTCTTCGCCTACGAGCAGGGCAGGTGGGGGGATATGGAGCAGTACGCCACACGGCTCCGATTGGAACCAGAAGTGGTCACCCAAGCCTACATAGAAGCTATTAGGTGGTGCCCGGGCAGTTTGGATTAGAAACCCAAACTGCCCAACTCTTCCATGGGGGGCAGTACAGGAAATGGGGGTTTACATGCAGAAGTAAGCGTGCTGTTGAGGTGAATCCCATGATGAGCAAAGCGCTTACGTCTTTTCTGGCCGTTTTTATGCTTTTGGCCATCGTGTTAACCACTACTGAAGCTGTGGCGGCTGATGCCCAGGAACCGTTAACCATCGCGGTTTTGCCCCGGGCTTTGGGCAACCCCATTTTCCTCGATGCCTTTGAGGCGACGCAGAAGAGGGCCCATGAGCTGGGCGTGCGCCTGGAGTGGGTGGCGCCCTTTGATTTTGATTCCGAAGTTCAGGTGGAGATGATTGAGAACCTGATCCGCCGGGGAGTGGACGGCATTCTAGCCAGTGTGAACGACGAGGAAGCCATCCACAAGGTCTTCCAAAAAGCGATGGAGCAGGGCATTGCCGTGGCCACCTTTGATGGGGACAGCCCCGGCAGCGGACGCCTTTTTCATATCGGCATCGACAATTACAGCGCCGGCGAGGCCATCGGCCACGCTCTGGTTGGTGTGCTTAAGGGGCGGGGCCTGGAGAATGCCGAGCTGGATACCATGATCATGACAGGTTTCCGGGAAGCCTTCCATCACGAGGAGCGCATCCGGGGCTTTCTAGCTGCCACGGAAGGACAGGTGAACCTGAAGATAAGGGACATCGTGGAAAACGAGGATACGGTGGAGAAATCCATCATCCTCTTGGAGGACTATGTCAAGCACAATCCAGACATCGAAGTGATCTACTTCGTGGGCGGCTGGCCCTTTTACGTGCCCAGCGAGGCTTTGCCCAACTTCCAGCGCTGGGCGCAGGCTGGCGGCATCGCCGTGGGTATTGACCTCTTTTACGACGCCCTGCTGCTGCAGAAAGCGGGCTTAATCCAGTACCTCATCGGTCAGGACATGGCCGCCATGGGGGCCTTGGGTTTGGAACTTCTTGTGAACTACATCCGCCACGGTGAGGTTCCCCCCGCATTTGTGGAAGTGGGTCTGGAACACGCCAACGAAAGCAACATAGATCGATTGCTGGAAATCCATAAGCCGTGGCTGGTGAAGTAGGGGGCGGTATCCATTAGGGGTTTGGAGAGATTCTGGTCCAAATTAGTGAAAAGAGCGCAGATCCATACGATCCGTACCAAGCTGATCCTGTCCTTTTTGATCATTGCCCTGCTACCCTTCGGCATCATGACCATCTTTTCTTACCAAACGTATTTCGGGGGACTCATGCATCGGGTAAGTGAATACTCCCAGGAAGTAGTCAACCGCATGGCCCGGGAGCTTGATGAGTATTTCTTGGATATCGAGGCCCTGCTCACCAAGGAGCAGGACTTTTACCTGGATCAGCTGATTAAACTCGTTGAGGGCAATGACTTCAACAACCGCAAATACGTGTTCCGCATCTGGGAGGACCTAAGCAACCTGCAGCGGGTGAAGCCCGACGTGGAGGAGCTGTCCATCGTCTTTCCCAACGGTACGCGCCTAAGCAGCTATGGGCTGTATACCCTGGATTATGATGCCTTCCTGGCCGATTATCACCGCTTGGCGGGGGAAGATGGTGTAGCCATTTTCGAGCCCCGGGCCAACTTCTTCAACCATTTGGTTGTGACCATGGTCAAGCCCTATGCGGCGCCAACGGCTGAGGGGGCGATCTACCTCACCGCGGATATCAATATCGGGCGCTTGGCCTCCATCACCGATGTGAAGCTGGGGGAAAACGCCCATATCTTTGTAGCCGACGGGACCGGGCGGATCGTTTATCACCCGGATGGCGCAAGCATCGGAACCCGGAGCGGCTTCTTCCAAAACGAGATGGCTCAGGGCTTTGTTGACGGGTTCACTGCGGTGGGCAGCGAGCGGTATTTCCTCACTACGGCCCGTTCGCCCATTACGGGCTGGACTGTGGTCAGTGTGGCCGATGCAGATGAATTGGGGGCCGAGCTCCGCCCCATCCAGCGGATCACCTACTTGGTCATCGTGCTCATCGTCATCGGAGTGGTGGCCCTGGCCGCTTACCTTTCCCACGCCTTAAGCAGACCCATCAAGGAGCTCCAGGATCTGACCAATCGGGCTGCCAACAACGAACTGGCGGTGCACATTGAACCCCGCGGCAAAGACGAGATCGCTCAGCTAGGCCACAGCTTCAACACCATGATCCGCCGCATCCAGGATCTCATGGCGGAAAACGTGAAAGAGCAGGAGCTCCTGCGCAAGCTGGAGCTGGAAAGCTTAGATAACCAGATCAAGCCCCACTTCATCTACAATACCCTGGATCTGATCATCGGGCAGCTGGAAAGCAACAAGACAGAAGAAGCCACCTACCTCATTGAGGCCCTGGGCAGCTTCTTCCGCCTGTCGTTGAGCAAGGGCCGGGAGACTGTGCCCATCGCCAGTGAAGTGGAGCATGTGCGCAACTACCTGTTCATCCAGCAGCTGAGGCACGGTGGGGAGTACCGCTATGAGATCATCATTGAGGACGATGCCATCCTAGGCAAGTTCATCCCCAGGCTGCTGCTGCAGCCCCTGGTGGAGAACGCCATTTACCACGGCATTTTGCGGGCGGGCAGGGAAGGCACCATCACCATCCGCGGCCATCAAGAGGGCGAGAAGGTGATCCTAGAAGTTGCCGATGACGGCATGGGGATTGAACCCAGCAAGCTCCAGGACATTAACGAAGTGCTGCGCGGGGTGCGTCCCTTGAACAATGACCGGGAGTACTTCGGTCTGCGCAACGTGAACAAACGTGCCCAACTGCGCTTCGGTCCCGAGTACGGTGTGGTCCTGGAAAGCACCTTAGGCGAGGGCACCAAGGCGATTTTGACCATTAAGGCACTTGAGGGGGAGGCCCATGTGTAATCTCTTGATCGCTGAAGATGAAAAGTCTCTCCGGGAAAAGGTGGCCGGCAACGTGGACTGGGCAGGGCTGGGCTACAGGCTTTTCGTGGCCAAAGACGGGGAAGAGGCCCTGGCCATCATGGGGCAGGAACCCATTGACATTTTGGTTACCGACATCCGCATGCCGGGCATGGATGGCTTGGAGCTCACGGAAAGGGCCAAGGCCATCAATGACCAGCTCAAAGTGATCATCATCTCCGGACACGCCGAATTTGAACTGGCCCAATCCTCCATCCGGTTAGGAGTGGAGGACTATCTGCTCAAACCTTTCCGGACTAAGAGACTCTTGGAAGTGGTGGACAAAACCCGGGCCAAGCTGGAGGCTGAGCGGGAGCGCTTGGAACACCAGCGCCGCCAGGAGGAACTAGCCAAGCAGAACTTGGAAAGGCGGATGCGGGACGTGTTTGGTTGGCTGGCCAATCCAAAATCCCTGCCTCACCAGTCCCAGGCGCCCATGAGGCACGGCTTGGCGGAGGTATTACGGACGGGCACCCAAGATGAGCTGGAGAGGGAGATTGGCCTGATCCATGCCGCCATCGACGAAAACGCGGACAACCCCGATAATCTCTTGGTCATCCTGGGCGATGTCGTACTCTCCACCCTCACGGCCCTGGAGGAGCTGGATCTAGATGTGCAGCAGGGAATTGAGGTCATGGGTAGGCTGCTGCCCGGGGATCCCCAAGACCAGCTCACAGAACTTAAGGGCTGGGTGGCGAGTTTTCTCCTAGAGATCGATGAGTTGATCAAAGCGCGCCGGCAGGGCGGCGCGCAGCAGCTGATCAGCACCATCAAGGCCTATGTGGATGAGCACTACCGCAGCGGGGTTTCCCTGGGCGTGCTCGCCCAGGAGCTGGGCATGAGCCCTTCCCAGCTCAGTAAGCTGTTCCATGAATATGTGGGGGAGAACTTCTCCGACTACGTGAACCGCCTCAAGGGGCAGAAAGCCAAGGAACTTTTGAAGGGGACGGATCAGAGGATCTACGAGATCGCAGACTACTTGGGCTTCAGCGATGCCTATTATTTCAGCGCCTGGTTCAAGCGCACCGTGGGCGTGAGTCCCACGGAATACCGCGAAGGCTTGGCCGGGGATAGGTAAGCCTAAAGGTACTTGGAAAAAGATCAAAAGAAAAAGAAACAGATCAAATGGAGACCGCTACCCCTTTCCTTTACAATGTGGATATAACCGACGCCAACGGTTAATAAATCACAAAAAAAGGAAAGGTGGCAATTCATGAAGAGATTTGCCGTACTACTGGTAGCGATCTCCGTTTTGCTGATCAATACTGGCGCTATGTTTGCCCAAAGGGTTGATGTGGGTATCGTTCTTCCCACCAAAGATGAGCCCCGCTGGCTCCAAGACGTGGCACGCTTCGAAGATGTAATCTCCAAGACACCTTACAGCGTTGAGGTGCTCTTCAGCCAGGGTTCCTCCGCGGCTGAGAAAACCAACGTGGAGACCCTCATTGCCAGAGGCGCTAAGGTGATTATCATCTGCGCCCACGACGCAGCTGCCGCAGCAGCCGCTGTGGAAATGGCCAAGTTTGAAGGTATCACCGTAATCTCTTACGACCGCTTGATCACCGACACCGATGCTATCGATTACTACGTAACCTTTGACAGCATTTCCGTTGGCGAAGCCATGGGTCAGTACCTGGTGGATAACGCCACTGGCCAAGGCAATCCCCTGTACCTTTATGCCGGTGCCCTCACCGACAACAACTCCTTCCTTTTCTTCCAGGGTGCCTGGAACATCCTCCAGCCCAAGATTGCTGACGGTACGTTTGTAATCAAGAACTCGGCCCAGGCCGACGCCGTCAAGGACATCAAGGAACTGAGCAGGGAGCAGCTGGCTGCCATAATCGGCGAGATTACCACTGACTGGGATATGAACGTGGCCAAGTCCAAGGCAGAAGCCCACCTCACCGCCAAGACCGCGGCTGACAAGGGCCAGGTTTACATCTTGGCTCCCAACGATGGTACTTCCCGCTCCATCGCCGACGTGTTTGCAGCTGATACCGATGTAACCAAGTACTTCATCACCGGTCAAGACGCGGAAAAGGCTTCTGTGCAGTACATCATCGATGGACGCCAGAGCATGACCGTCTTCAAGGACACCCGGGTTTTGGCTGCCGATGCCATGAACATGGCCATCGAGATTCTGGAAGGCAAGACTCCTAACACCGATGCGACCTACTTCAACCAGGCCATCGACGTTCCTTCCAAGCAGTCGCCCGTTCTCGTTGTAACCAGCGACAACGTGCAAGAGGCATTGATCGATTCTGGCTACTACGATGCAGGAGAGTTCACCGGTATCTAAGACAGCCAGGGAATGGAAGGCCGGCTCGCTATCGGGTCGGCCTTCTCAGACGTGAAGGGAGGGCTGGAGATTTGAGTGATTATATCCTGGAGATGAAATCCATCACCAAAGAGTTTCCCGGCGTAAAGGCGCTGGATCAAGTATCTTTCCAAGTGCGCAGAGGAGAAATCCACTGTTTGGTAGGGGAGAACGGTGCAGGCAAGTCCACACTGATGAAGGTCCTCTCCGGCGTGTATCCTTTCGGCACCTACGGAGGTTCCATCGTCCTCAACGGGCAAATCCAGCAGTTTCGCCATGTTTCCGACAGCGAAAAGCAAGGCATCGCCATCATCTATCAAGAACTGGCGCTCTTTCCTGAACTCCCCATTTACGAGAACTTGTTCGTAGGTCATGAGATCATGCGGGGGAAAGTGATCAACTGGAATGAGACCAAGGTAAGGGCTAAGCAAATCCTGGAGCGGGTGGGCTTGGATCTGGATCCCTCCATGAAGATCAAGGATCTGGGCGTGGGGCAGAGACAGCTGGTGGAAATCGCCAAGGCCCTGTCCCGCGATGTGCAGCTTTTGATTCTGGACGAACCCACCGCGGCCCTCAATGAGGACGACAGCGAAAACCTCCTCAGTCTGCTGCAGGAACTAAAGGGCCAAGGGGTCACCTGCATTTTGATCTCCCACAAACTGAAGGAGATCGTGGCGGTGGCCGATACTATCACCGTTTTGCGCGACGGCCGGGTGGTTACTTCCCTGGACGCCAGGGAGCGGAAGATTACGGAGCAGGAAATTATCAAGCACATGGTGGGCCGAGAGATTGAAAACATCTATCCCAAGCGGGAGAACGTGCAGATCGGCGATGTGCTGTTTGAGATAAAGAACTGGACTGTGGTGGAACGCTCCACCAACAGGGAAATCCTGCACAACGTGAACATGCACGTGCGCAGGGGAGAAATCGTGGGTTTGGCTGGCCTCATGGGCTCGGGCCGCACCGAGCTGGCCCTGAGCGTGTTTGGCAACGTGCCGGGGTACAACATCACCGGCGGCGAGCTGTACCTGCATGGACAGAGGGTGCAGTTTAGGCACCCTGCGGATGCCATCGCCAGCGGTGTTGCCTATGTAACGGAGGACCGCAAGCTCAACGGGCTGGTCCTGATGCAGGATGTGAAGTTCAACATTTCCCTGGCCAAACTGGAAAAGCTGGTCCAGGGTGTGGTGGTGAACGAGCATGAAGAAATCACCATGGCGGAAGAGTTCCGGAAGTCCTTTGATATCCGGACGCCCAGTGTGAAGGCGAAGGTGGGCAACCTGTCCGGCGGCAACCAGCAAAAGACCTCGGTGGCCAAGTGGATGTTTGCAGAACCGAACCTGATCATCCTCGACGAGCCCACCCGGGGCATCGATGTGGGGGCCAAGTTTGAGATCTACAGTCTCATGAATCAGCTTGTGGCCCAGGGCATGAGCATCATCATGATCTCCAGCGAACTCTTGGAGATCCTGGGCATGAGTGACCGCATCTACATCATGTCGGAAGGAACCATAACGGGTGAGCTGGATGCAGAGGACGCTACGGAAGAGAAGGTCATGGCACTGGCAACAAAGACAACGGAGGGAGTAAGGGCATGAAAACGGCCAGAGTATCTGAAACTGCTGCAAAGGGGGGCCTAGGGGCGGAAATCCGTTCCTTATTCGCAAGCAATATCCGCGATTACGCCATGTATGTAGCCCTGGTGGTGATCTTCATCGTGTTCACCATCGCCACCGACCGGCTGTTCATTTCCCCCCGCAACTTAGTCAACTTGGTGAATCAGACGGGTTATGTGGCCGTCCTGGCCATTGGCATGACCCTGATTCTGATTATCCGACACATTGACCTGTCCGTGGGCTTTGTGGCCGGCTTCCTGGGGGCCATCGCAGCCATTCTGCTTATGAAGGGCTTGCATGTGTGGCTGGTGGTGCCCATTGTGCTGCTCTGCGGTATAGGCGTAGGTGTGTACCAGGGGCTTTTGGTTACCAGGATCAAGGTTCCCGCTTTTGTCACCACCTTGGCGGGCATGTTCATCTTCCGTGGCTTGCTCTCCTGGGTGACCGCGGGGACCGGGACCATTATCGTGCGTGATCGCACGTTTCTGCAGTTTTCCAATGGGTATGTTCCCGACCTGCCCTGGGGGCAGGATCTGAGCTTCCACCTCTTGACCCTGCTATTAGGCTTGGTCATGGTAGCCGTGGTGATCATGGGACAGATCAAGCAAAGGCAGGATTTGAAGCGCTACAACTTCCCCACAACATCTCCGGTGATCTTCGGGGGTAAGCTGGTGTTCTTCGCCGCGCTGATCCTGACCATCACCTGGATCATGGCTTCTTACCGGGGGCTGCCCTGGACCGCTGTGATTGTGGCTGTGGTACTGGTGATCTACAACTTCATCCTCAACAAGACCAGGCTGGGGCGCCATATCTACGCCATCGGGGGCAACCCCGAGGCGGCGGAGCTCTCCGGCATTAAGGTGAGGAACGTGACCTTCCTGGTCTTTGCCTCCATGGGCCTCATGTCGGCCTTGGCGGGTATCTTGTACACCTCGCGCCTGGCGTCGGCCACGCCCACCGCGGGCTTGGGCTTCGAACTGGATGCCATCGCCTCCAGCTACATCGGCGGTGTGTCCGTGGGCGGCGGCGTGGGGCGGGTAACCAACACCATCGTTGGAGCCCTGGTGATCATGTCCCTGACCAACGGCATGAACCTGTTGGGCGTGGACATCTCCTTCCAGTACGTGGTGAAGGGCATCATCTTTGTCCTGGCGGTGGCCTTTGACGTGATCACCCGCAGCAGGGCTAAGGCATAGAAAAAGGAAACAGGCAAGTGGGCCGCATCGCAGGATGAGCCCGCTTTCTTTATGCCTGTGGCAGAGGAAAACCCGCCGCAAACGAGAACTACTTCCCCATTGGAGGTATGCTCTATGCTGCTTTTAGGAGTAGATGCTGGCGGTTCCACTACCTTAGCTGCCCTGGCGGACGAAACAGGGCAGGTACTGGCCCTGGCCTCGGCGGGGCCCGGCAACTTCCAGGGTCCGGGGGTTGAAGCCGCCCGGGCTGAGGTAAAAAAGAGCATGGATTTGGCCCTGGCCCAAGCCGGGGTGGATAGCGGCGCCATAACTTCCGCCTATTTTGGTATGGCCGGAGCGGATCGGCCCCGGGACTTTGAGCTAGTGCGGGAGCTGCTCACGCCCATTGTGCCCCCTGGGGCCCGCTGGGGTTTTGAAAACGACGCCCTTTTGGGTCTCTGGGCAGGCACCAAGACCGGAGTGGGCGTGGCCGTGATCTGCGGTACCGGCACCAACGTGGTGGGCTTGAACGCCCAGGGCACCAAGGTGCAGGTGGGCGGCATGGGCACGCTCTTCGGTGACTATGCTGGCGGAAGCTACATCGGGGCCCAGGCCTTGGCCAGAAGCCAGCGCGGCGCGGAGGGACGGGGCGAGCCCACCATGCTCCATGGGGTGCTCTGCGAGTATTACCAGGTAGATGATCTTTTGGATTTGGTGGATTGGATCTATGCGGGGAAAAGTCTGAACCTGGCCCGGCTTGCACCCTTGGTGGTGGAGGCGGCCGCGCAGGGTGATGCGGTGGCCTGGGAGATCCTTTTTGAGGTGGGGGAGGAACTGGCAGTCTCTGCCCTGGCCGCGGTGGAGCGCTTGTTCCAACCGGGCGAAAGGGTGGAAGTGGTGGCCATGGGCAGCGTCTTTCAAAAGGCGCGGCATCCCCTCATGTATGATGCGTTTGCCAAGAGGCTGGCTGACAGCGAATACGAGATTCAGGTGCAGCTGCTTAAGGCGGAGCCTGTGGCGGGGGCCATTTTTGCCGCTGCGGCGCAAGCGGGCCTCGCAGTGAGCGACGAGTTTGCCCGCAGAGTGGAAGAGTCCATGCAGGATTTTCTCCCTAAGGAGTGATAATGTGAAGATCGCCGTCATCGGTGCAGGCAGCACCTACACACCGGAATTGGCGGAAGGTTTGATCCTGGAAGCTAACGCTTTGGGGCTGGAAGAGCTCTATCTGCATGACATCGATGAAGAACGGCTGGAGATCGTGGGCGGCCTAGTTCAGCGCATGGTCCAGGCCCAGGGCAGCCCCTTCAGGGTGCAGTGCACTCTAAATCGGGTGGAGGCCGTGTCGGGGGCGGATTTCGTGATCACCCAGATCCGGGTGGGTGGACAGGCCGCTCGGGCTCTAGATACCAAGATCTGCCTGGAAGAGGGGATTATTGGCCAGGAAACCACAGGGCCGGTGGGTTTTGCCAAAGCCATGCGCACCATCCCTGTACTTTTGGATATCTGCGGAGATATCCGGGCCCATGCCCCAGGTGCCTTTTTGATCAACTTTACCAACCCCGCGGGGATCATTACAGAAGCGGTGCTCAAATACGGAGGGGTGCAGGCCATAGGGCTCTGTAACATCCCCTTCGGCATCCAGGCCGCGGTGGCCAGGGAATGCGGTGTCTCCCCTGAGGCCGTGGAGCTGGAATACGTGGGGCTGAACCACCTTTCCTGGGTGCGCCGCATTTTCGTCTCCGGTCAGGACCGCACCCAAGAACTGCTGGAGAAAACCGCGGCCAAGCCTGCAAATATCCCTGCACTCAAGCTGCATCCCGAGTTCCAGAGGGCTCTGAATATGTGGACCAACAGCTATCTGAACTACTTCTACCTGCACGATGAAATGCTGGAACACCTCCTAAGCCAGCCCAAGACCCGCGGTGAGGTGGTGGCGGAGCTGGAGGCAAAGCTTCTAGAGCAGTACCAAGATCCGAATCTGTGCACTAAGCCTAAGGAACTGGAAAAACGGGGAGGAGCCCACTATTCCTCCGCGGCCGTATCTCTGATCAGGGACATTCACCTGGGCACCGGGAAGAAACACATCGTCAATGTGCAGAACAACGGAGCGCTGCCGGATCTACCCCTAGATGCGGTGGTGGAGGTGCCCTGCCTGGTGGATGCCCATGGTGCTAGGCCGCTGGTCATGGGCAGGCTGGAGCCCCAGATTAGGGGGTTACTCCAGCATGTGAAGGCCTACGAGGAGCTCACGGTGGAAGCGGCGGTGAGGAAGGATTACAAGACCGCACTTCTGGCTCTGACGACCCATCCCTTGACTACATCGGTGAACAAAGCCAAGCGCATCCTCGATGGGTTTAACGCAGCGCACGATCTGCAGCTCGTGAGGAAGACGTGAGGACTTCAGTCCCTTTCATCAAGGGGGGACAGGAACCGTCCAGGTCCATATTGTCCATGATTCATAATTGGCACCCTGGTGTGGCGGAAGGTTTTTTCGAACGGAATCTAGTATTGTAGTGCTAGAAATGAAGTTGGTTTTATTGGCCGGGCCTGTACCAACAGTCAACAGAAAGCTATCTTCTGGTCCTGTTCATAGGTCAAAAGACAGGGGCCGTTGGGGATGCGTTGATCTTGTTATTTGCGGGAGGATTGACCGACTACAATACACTGACCCGTGTGTCGAATGAGGTGTCGCTGATGCTAGAGTTGTGGCGGGGTCTTTGCATGGAGTTCACACCGGAAGCCCTGAGTAGGGTTCTGCGTCGTACAGCACAAAATTTCCGGCAGGCACAATACTCTCTCGAAAGTTTGGTCGTTGATGATGAATTTGATGACGCAGTGCAGCTCGGAGTCATAGAGTTCCCGAATGCTGAGAGCTTGATGGTGGTGGCTGTTAGAGTCGAAGGTGAGCTTACGGCGCGCTCAAGCAAGAAACGACAGTACGACTTAGCAAAGGCAATGCTCAAACATAGCAATCACAACGCGGCGATATTTGCGTTTTACGATGCTACTGGTCGTTTTCGATTGTCATTGGTGGTAGCCACCTATCACGGTACGCGGAGGACGTTCACTACCTTCAGGCGTTACACCTTTTTTGTTGATCCTGTTCTGCCCAACAAGACCTTCTTACAGCAAATGCGGACTGTTCGTTTCTCAAGCCTGACAGACGTCCTAGCGGCCTTTTCGATCGAGGCGGTTTCGGATCAGTTCTACGGGGAGTTCAAAGATAGATATGATGATCTTTGGTCCGCAGTGCGCGGAACCAAAGAACCATCGCTCAAACAGGACTTCGCGCTGCTTTTTGCCATTCGCATCATCTTTTTGGGTTTTGTGCAAAAGAAGAATTGGCTTGGGAACAACACCATGTTTATCCAGGATTACTGGGACGAATACAAAGGCTTGACCCAAAAGAACTCATTTTACAGGCATTGGCTAGAACCTTTGTTTTTCGAGGCATTGAGCGCACCACCGGGGCATAAGAGGGGACTAGAGCACGTTCCATTCTCTGAGCAAACACGAAGGGCGCTGGAGTATGCGCCTTATCTCAATGGTGAGCTGTTTAAACGTAAACAGGGAGTGGACGACTGTGGGCTGTGGATACCGGATGAGTCCATCGGGCGATTCTTTGACTTTCTGTTCCAATATAACTTCACCGTCGAAGAGAACGAGCTGTACGATGAAGAGCTCGAGTTAAACCCTGAGTTCTTGGGTATCATCTTTGAACGCATCACGAACAAGGACCAAGGTGCAGTCTATACTCCTCGTGAGGAAGTAGATCTCATGTGCCGTTTGGCCTTGGTGAAATGGCTGGAAAAGACAACCGGAATTGATAAGCGGGACTTGTACCACTTGTTCTTCAGGGAGGGCGGTACAGGAGAGGTCTATGATGAACACCAAAAGCAGGGAGATTTTTCTCCTCATGAAATCCGCACACTGATTGATAGGCTGGAGAATGTAACCATATGTGATCCGGCTGCGGGTTCCGGCGCATTCGAAGTTGGCATGTTGCAGGTTCTTGAGCAGGTACTAGAGAATCTCTACTGCCGCAGTAACACACCCGACGAAGTAAAGCGCAGAGCCCCTTCACCGTTTGAGCGAAAGAAGGCCATAATTGCTCGGTCACTTTACGGTGTAGAAGTGAAGTCCTGGGCTGTCTGGATCAATCATCTGCGCCTCTGGCTTACCCTGTTTGTTGACATGCCCGATGAATTCAGAGAATCAGCCGATCCGCTGCTTCCCAATCTGACGTTCAAAGTGCGAACTGGCGACTCCCTCGTGCAAAGAATTGGGAGCAAAACCTTTCCGGTGAAAGGAGACATTCGCCTACCACAAAACATAAAGAAAAGAATCACCGAGCTTAAGCAGAAGAAGATCCAGTTTTTCTACAACAGAAGAACCGATGATCGAGCTATTGAGGGGGAGAAATTGGATCTGTTTCGTGCCATACTTGACCATGAGATCGCAGAGCGCAAACAACGGATCCATGAACTGAGCCAACCCACGTATAAGGCCCAGAATTTGTTTGGAACAGAGTATGAGCAAGAAGGGTTTGGTTCTGCAGAGGAGGAAAAGGAACGCAAGATTGAGTGGCTCAATGCAGAAATCGATGAACTCAAGGCTCAGAAACGAGGACTAGAAGACAATCCTCCGTTCATCTGGAGTATTGAGTTTCCCGAAGTGTTCTTCGACTCTGGTGGCTTCGATATCATTATCGGGAACCCTCCGTATTTGCGTCAGGAAGAAATTATTGATCCATTGGGCAGACTAGAACCCAAGCTCTATAAAGACGCCCTCATGGAGATGTTGAGGCTTGATTTTCCCGATCACTTCGCCAAAGATCCTTTGGTATCCAAGGAGTTCAGGAAAGGCAGAAAGCCTAGCGGGCGATCAGATCTATACACCTACTTCTATGCTCGCTCTCTGCGTTTGCTGAATCGCAATGGAGTGCATGTTTTCATCTGCTCTAACTCTTGGCTTGACGTGGCCTATGGTGCATGGTTGCAGGAGTTCTTTCTACGTCAGTCGCCGTTATATTTCGTTATCGACAATCATGCGCGCAGGTCCTTCGCTCGCGCTGACATTAACACGGTGATTACTGTAGCCGGTGCACCGAGTGTAATGGATGAGAGTCATATCGTTCGATTTGTGGCATTTAAACGACCGTTTGAAGAGGTAATGCTTTCAGAAAACCTTCTGAGAGCAGAGTACGCCGTGGCAATCGATAATCATGAGGACTTCCGCATATTGCCCATTGCCGTAGGAGAACTACTGCGGGTTGGCTCAAAGCGACCAGAGAATCAAGAAGCGACCAAGCAAAGCGGAAACTCCACTCCGGGGTTGTCGCCGACCGATATGGCTGTAGCTGATAGTCCCTCCTCTACGTACAGCACAAGGCCGGTGAACTCGTTGTCGATGTCCTTTGGCGAGTACCTGGGTGACAAATGGGGCGGAAAATACCTCCGTGCACCCGACGTCTTTTTTACGATACTAGAGAAGGGAAAGAACGTTTTCGCGCCTTTGGGTGAGATAGCGGAGGTGCGCTTTGGCTTGAAGACTGGGGCCAACGATTTCTTCTATTTGGAGCCGTTGGGGATTGGTTCGCGGCATGGCCTTGTGCGTGTTCGCAATAATGCCGGATGGGAAGGGGAGATCGAAGAAGAGTTTCTGAAACCAGTCATAAAGAGCCCGCGGGAATGCTCCACAACGCTAGTTCATCCGGATAGCCTCAAGTATACGGTCTTTATGTGTAACAGGAGCAAGGCTGCGTTAAGAGGTACACGGGCGTTGGAGTACATTAAATGGGGGGAAGAGAAAGGGTATAATTCCAGGTCTACACTTCGGGCTCGTCGCAGGTGGTGGGATTTGGGTCGGCGTGAACCGGGTGTGTATCTTTGGCCCATGATTCATAATGATCGTTTGGCTGCTTTCGTTAACACCCACGCTGTTCAGGTTGATCATAACTTGTTCGAAATAACACCAAAAGACAAGGAAAAAAGCATTGTGTCCCTTTTTTCGGTTTTTTCGGTCTTGGTACGAGAGCTTTTTGGACGCTCAAACTTAGGGGAAGGTGCTCTTAAGACCGAAGGCGTTGACATTAAGCAGTTCCCTTCTCTGGCAATAGACACAGTTGATGTCGCCCCTCTGTTGAACCGAGAAATCCAAAGCATCTTTGTTGAGTGCGGTATCATACCGGAATCTAACATTCCCATAGCGATGCAAGAGCCCAACCCGTTGCCAGACCGTAAAGCGCTTGACGATATCGTCTTTGATGTTTTGGGATTGACTGAAGAGGAGCGTCAAGATGTATACCGTGCGGTCTGCCAGTTAGTGTGGGATCGCATAAGCAGAGCAAGGAGTGTGTAGTGTCGCATGTCCACCAATTTCATCACCAACGCACGACAAAGGACGCTAAAAGGACGAATCCATGCTCTCATAAAACACAGCCAGGAACTGAAGTTCCTGGTCGGTTTCTTCTATTTCTCCGGTTGGCGAGAGCTCTATGAAGCGTTGAGGTCCCGCGATGACTTGACACTAAAGATCTTGGTCGGTCTAGATACTGACGTGTATCTCGGGAAGGTGTTGGAGGTCGCGGATCCTAACGCTGATAGGTGCACTCAGACTGAGCTTGTCGAGAGCTTTTTCGGCTCTTTACGTACAGCACTACGGGATGAGACTTTGGACACACAGGAGTTTTACGAGCAGGTAGCCTTCTTCCTACGGCTCTTAGAAAACGGTCGACTGCACATACGAAAGACTCTGGAGCCAAATCACGCCAAGCTGTATCTGTTTAGGCTGGATGAGGAGACCCAAGAGGCTCTCAATGGACCCGGCCGTTTCATTACTGGTTCGAGTAATTTGACCCGCAGCGGGCTGATAGGACAGAATGAGTTCAACGTGGAGATTGGCGATTACGGTTGGGAGGAGGCTGAAAGATACTTCGATGAGCTGTGGGATATGGCCATTCCCATCACCGAGCTGGACGAGCGCAGGGAACAAGTCATCCGCGTCATCCGCCGTCAGACCCAGGTTGCTGAGGTAACTCCCTTTGAAGCATATGTGCTCGCACTGAAGACCTATCTTGACCTAACTGAGCAGAAGGAGCTCCGACCTCACGTCAAGCGTCTTATGGAGGAGCGGGGCTACAAGATCTATAGTTACCAAGAGGATGCTGTACAGCAGGCTTTGACTGTGCTCGAGGAGTACGGGGGAGTGATTCTAGCTGATGTTGTCGGTTTAGGCAAATCCGTAATTGCAAGTTGGCTGGCGCGCGAGCTTAACGGTAGAGGCCTCGTGATTTGTCCTCCCGCTCTGATCGGCGATCGACAAACTAGGGCCACCGGCTGGTACAAGTATCTAAATGACTTTGGACTCTTCGATTGGGATGTACGTTCTGTAGGTGAGCTAGATAAAGTTCTGGAGTACCTGTCGCAGTATGGAGCTGATGTGAACACCATTATCGTGGACGAAGCACACCGCTTCCGTAACGAAGATACTGCAGCTTACGAACGGCTAAGCCAAATTTGCGCCAACCGAAAGGTGATTCTGCTCACCGCGACTCCCTTCAGCAACGCCCCGGCTGACATCTTTTCATTACTGAAGCTTTTCATTCCTCCGGGCAGATCAACGCTTACTTTGGATGAAAGACTGGCTGCCCGTTTTGGGCGCTATAACAGCGAGTTCCGCAAGTTGTCATACATCCTTCGCTATCATAAAGCAGGGGGTGAAAAGCAAGCTAGGGCTGAACGGTACTACGGAGAACTTTTTGATCGTGATCCGCCAATTGATGTCAAACTCGTACGACAGCGAGTTAAGAAACTCGCAGATGAGATCCGCGCGGTCATAGAACCGATTGTCATTCGCCGCAACAGACTGGACTTGAGGCGCGATCCCGTGTACAGCCAAGAGGTCACCGACTTGTCAGAGGTGTCTGACCCAATAGAGTTGTACTATACACTTACCCCCGAACAGTCAGCCTTCTATAACCAAGTCATTTACGACTATTTCGGCGAGGATAGACGATTCCGGGGAGCGATCTATCAACCTTACCTTTACGAGAAGAGCGATGAACCGGAAGAAGAGGACGATGGAGGGGATTTCACCTTACAGCAGCAACGCAACCTATATGAATTCATGCGTAGGTTGCTCGTTAAGCGTTTTGAAAGCTCTTTCGGGGCGTTTGCCAAAAGCGTAGATAACTTCATTCGCGTGCATTCCATTGTCTTGAGTTTTGTGCAAAAAACTGGTAAGTACATACTGGACCGTAGCTTGATTGAGAAGATCTGGGAAGATGATGAGGAAACCATTGAGGAAGCGCTTAGGGAATTTGCTGAAAGGCTTGCAGACACAAAGAGTTTCAACCCACGCCACGATAGGATCTATGTCATTGACGACTTCGATAAGCCAAAACAGTTTTTGGATGATATTAGGGCTGATCTGGAGTTGTTCAAACACATTGCTGAACGAGTGGAGGCGTTGGAGCTAGTAAAACAGGATCCTAAGAGCAGGTGTCTTGTAGAGACGCTCCGCGGGATTGTAACAGCTCAGCCGGGTTCAGGCGAACCACGCCGCAAGGTAGTGGTGTTCAGCGAATATCAAGACACAGTAGAGCACATTGTGCCTCTGTTGCAGGAGGTGTTTCCTGGCCGGGTTTTGATTGCCGACAGATCACTGAGTGGGACGTTCTTTGATTCTCTGTTGTCCAACTTCGATGCTAGTTATCCGCGAAAGAAGTGGTCCGACGATTTCGATATCCTAGTTGCGACGGACAAACTGTCGGAAGGTGTTAACCTCAACAGAGCCGGCGCGGTGATCAACTATGACATTCCCTGGAATCCAACACGGGTGATTCAGCGCCTAGGGCGCATCAACAGAATCGGGCAGAAGGTTTTTGAGCTTCTGCATATCTACAATTTCTTCCCTACGGATCAGGGTGCGGAGGTGGTTAAGAGCCGCGAGATTGCCGCACACAAATTGTTCATAATTCACAATACCCTTGGGGAGGATGCCAAGATTTTCGCACCCGAAGAAACACCTTCGCCCGCAGAGCTCTTCAGACGCATCAACCGCAAGCCCGAGGACGAAGAGGAAGAAAGTTTGCTAACCGTTGTCCGCAACGAGTTCCATGCTATCAAAGAACAGCATCCGGAGCTTGTTAGCGGTTTAGAGGATTTCCCTGCAAGGGTAAAAACCGCGAAAGCGTCTTGTCAGAACCAAGTGTTGGTTTTTCGCCGAAAAGGGCTTCAGCTGTTTGTTCATTCAGTACCAGACACAGTAGCAGAAACCCTTGAGGTTCAACCTCTACTGTTTGAACAAGCATTGGAGGATATTCGGTGTCTCCCAACGACACCTCGGCAGTCGTTAAGCCCGAGGTTTTGGCCTGCCTATGAACGGGTCAAGGCTTTTAGGGAAGAGATTCTGCTGCCGCGAAGTGAGCAATCGCTGATGGCCAAGGCGGAGAACAACCTGCGTAGTGCGCTGGTATATAACGCGGCGGACCTGGAAGACCTGGCTCCGTTCATACGGACCTTGCTACGTGACATCAAGGAGTTTCAGACCTTACCGAAATACACATTGCGGCGCTTGACGGTTACAGAGATGAACGGAAGCGTTTCCCGCGCTGGGCTGAAGCGTTTCCGGGAGGAGTTGGAACAACTGAGGAGGTTTCTTGGCGAAGACTATTTGGAGCGAATAGAACAGCGAGTCAAAGATTTTCGCAGCGAAATCATCATTGCTGTTGAGAATATCAAGGATCATGCTTAACAGATTGCAGAAGGTGAAGCTTGAGGGGAAGAACCGCTAGGCTATGGTGGCCTAGCGGTTCGTCATTCATCATTCTATGGCTCGAAACGGTCTACGCTTCATCCATATGGGGATAG
>FZPS01000214.1_pt44 | contig 21508 bp, 14 predicted proteins | sample 1817821 | NCBI WGS metagenome assembly FZPS01 (sample SAMEA104158645, study PRJEB21678) | metagenome | place: Germany | collected 2015-04-21 | reverse complement strand
GCCTTCAATTTCATCGCCTTTTACGAATTTAAGCTTGCCGGTTACCGTGAAAGGCCCGCCCTCCTGAAAGAGCGCATGCTCAGTTGTGATGAAGAAGGTCGGGTTTATGTCGGTGTTAGGGACAATCGTAACCGAGCGCACCGGCTCATACGTATCGTCCGCCGTAATGGAAAACGATGAAAAAGCCAGTGTAGAGATACAAAAAGAAATGACCAAAAGAACTGAAACGATTTGTTTAATGCGTTGCATAAAGTCCCCTCCTATTTTTTTGATTTATAAGCACCTTACTCTTGCTTAAACTTTTGCTTAAACTTTGCGGCGCTTCTTATAGAGTATGAAAGCTGCAGCTCCGCCGCCAGCTACGACAACAACAATGCCTGCTATCAGCAAAATCAATCTGCCCCATGCGATTTTCCGCACCTTGACAGGTCCGGCTTCATCGTCTTTAGTGTCGGTGGTTTCTGTCTGTCCGGACGCCTCGGTTGTTTCGAGCGTCTCCTCTGTTGTATCCTCGTCTGTAGTATCCGTTTCGCCGTTTGTTGTTGTCTGTTCCTCTGTTACACCGCCGCCAGGAGGCTGTGTGCTGTCAGCCTTTTTGGTTGTGGTGGTTTTGGGCTTAGTGGTGGTATCTTCTTCATAAACAGCGCCTTTGGTTGTTGTTGTTGTTACGTTGCCTTTTACAATGGGGAATTTCGCCGTGCCCTGGCTTTCGAACGCCGCATTTACTAAAACCGGTTCGGGATTTTTTTCGCCAATATTGCGAAGGTCGCTGAGCCCGTCCAAATCCGGGTCGGTGTCAATGGAATAAACAACCGCGCCAGCAGCATTGGTTATCTTGAAATTGCGGATGTACATGACCGCTTTAGCATAGACGATACCAATGTCAATCAGGCAGTATTCCCGTAACGCCCCGTCAATTACCGTCTTGTCAACGTTATTGATTTTGAAGTTGACATTTGTCCAATCGATATTCTTTTTTTCCGAATATATACTTGCCATTTTGTGATCGGTCTGCTCATGCATAAGGTGTACAAAAAAGCCGTAAGTATCTATGCCTGCAAACCTGCGGAAATCTGTCACTTTTATGTCCATGTTGACAGTGAAGGGGCCGCCGGTGCCGCAGAACTCCTTTTTGATGAAAAAGCGTATAAACGGGTTGTCATCCCCGCCCCTATTGTCGATGGTAAGTATTATTTGCGAGTCTGCCGCGGCAGGCAGGGCCGCCAGTGAGAAAACAAACAAACACGCCAGCAGCAGCGACAGCTTTGATATGAAACTTTGTTTCATGCTTTATCCTCCTTAATCAATTGCTTACTTCTTTTGTCTTTTGGTGATTTGCGGGTATTTCTTTGCTTTAAAATCAAAAACCATGACTGAATCACATCACTCCGTTTCAGTTAAACATTCATCTCGTTAACTGATTAATTGGTTAAACTGGCTTATATTTTTCACAATGCGCCCCATTTTATATAATGATTGTACAACACTATATAAATAAAAACGTTGTTTAATTTTTTATGTTGAGTGTCCTAATTTTTCGTTTTTACCGTCTTACAGAAAATTATCTCACTACCGTTTTAGTGCGCAACCCCTGTCTCAGGCCTGACAGATGGCGATAAAATTCTTTTAAGCAATAAATGAAAAAGCATTGCCGAATTCTTAATATCGGGTGTCGGAATTTGCAGTTTATTATAAAGTCGCGTAAAAAACACGTCTGGATATTATCAGATTCACAATTCCGACCAAAATCAGGACTATGACAAAGTAGACCAGCCCTATTGCCGTGCTGTATTCATAATACCCCGACGCAAACTGGTCGTTAATCATCCTCATCATGCTGTTGCTGTAATCAGTAAACGAATCAATGATTGAATAGATAATAACAACCAATATGGTCGGCGACACCAGCGGGAAGGTGATTTTCCACAGCTTCTCCCACGCGTTGGCTCCTTCTATTTCCGCCGCTTCGTATGAGCTCGGCGAAATGTGATTGACCGCCGCCAGCAGCAGCACCGTCTGTACTCCAGATTTCCATGTTATGTTGAAAAAGCCGCCTGTAACCCTGCTCGCCAAATCGCTGATGAAAACCGGCATACCTAGTTTTTCGGTAATTACCGTAAATCTCGGCATGCTGAACATATATGCTTCCTGGAACGCGCTTGCCTCGGCGGTTGTCATCATTACCTGCGTCTGCAGAATGTTGATTACCACCCCGCTTGCGATAATCACCGGAAAGAAGAGAATTGAGCGGAACACAGTCCTCCCGAAAAACTTCGGTTTTATAAGCAGAGCCATGAACAGGCTGAATATCACAATGACCGGGACCTGATAAAGCATGTTCAGGGTACTGTTGACCAAATCGGGTATGAACCTTGAATCTTTGGTGAAAATATAGATGAAATTGTCAAGGCCAATCCACTTATAATTCACTACGCCCTGAAGGATATTGACTTTGCTAAAGGCATACCTGCCGGCCTGAACCAGCGGCTTAATAAAGAAGAACACGGTCCCTATAAACCACGGGAGTACAAATACCCAGCCCCATCTGGAACGCCTTTTTTCCATAATGGTGCGCCTGTGTCTTTGGAATGTCGGCAGTTTCAAATCCATCACCCTTCCCAGTGAAAGCCCAAAGCCTTTACAGTTGTCCCTTCATGTACGATGTCAAAATTGTTGTAGTTTACAATAACAACCACGCCATTGGAATAAACGGTTTTTGCAACGCCGGGCTGAATTCTCCGGTGCCCCGATATCGTCGCTCCTGAAACCGCCTGATACAGCGGAGCGATTTCGCGGAAGCCATCTGCGATTTTATTAATCCATTCGGACATCAGCCCGTTGATTATATGACTGTAATAATGGGAATCCTTCAGCAGTTGCTCGTTCTCATTGAATATTTCATACTGCAGCGCCGCGCCGGTTTCGGCCGCAAACAATAAGCCTTTGCGGTAATCCGGCAAATGATTCAGGGTCTCAACCGAAAGCGGGATAAGCCCCTTTAACGCAATCTGATAGAACGGGACGTCCTCAGTGGTACAGTCAAAACCGCTTGACGAGCTGGGCGTATCGGTGATGACATCCGCATATTTGAGCGCGTATCCGGCAGCGGAAGACAGCAGGATTTCCATCTGCGGCTGCTGTTTGAATTTTGAAAGCACCTCGTTCCAAATATCCTCCGCTTTATCCCTGCTCACATGGTTCCCGCCGAAATCGGAGTACAGCTTTTGACCGAGTGTAGTCAACCCGATACTTGTCATATCCCATTTGCGTATGGATTTTATCAGCATATCCGAAAGCCCGTAAAACCTGTTTGGAGACAGCAGAAATGTCGCTTCGGAAAGTATGGCGGAATTGTTGTTGAGGCGGTAATGGTACTGCATTGCAGGCTGTTTTTGTATGGATTTTGCCGCGCTGCCCGTACCGTATCTAAAACTGGTTTTTCGGATATCTGTCAAATTGATGTCGGGATACAGCTTTACGCCGTTTTGGCCGCAGTAATCAAGCAGTTTTTTGAAGCCCGATTTGCCTCCCAGCTTTCCTTCCGGCTTAATTGAGGTTTGAACTGGGTGCCTGTCGCCGCCTTTCTGCCAGTTGGTGTACTGCAGCCCCACCGGCGACACTCCGTCTGATATCAGCGACTGCAGAAAATCGGCGGCGGCGGCAAAATCCGTCAACGGATGAATTCTGTTTACAGGGAACCCTAGCACATTGGTAGTGGCCCGTATCCCGCCCAGAAGATTAATGTATACCGGGATTTTTTCTTCTTTCAAATCTATGCCTGCCTCATCAATCAGGTAATTCCGGTATGTCTCGGCCATCCCGACGTAATCCGCCTTTTGGCCGCTTTGGAACTGATACCTCACCGTATGCCGGTCGTATGCGCTGTGTCTGGTTTCAAAAATCCTGACGGTCTGGTTTTTCTTCTCGATGAAAACCATGTCGGTTTCGCGGTAGATGAAAGTAATCCCAATCCGGCTGTATCCGGCGTCAATGCCCGCGGCTTTGGCAGAGATAATTGCGCGCGGGGCGCCTGATGTGATAATCCCGACAAACGCCTCCTCCCCCTGCTTGCTGCCGAACACAGGCAGCAGAGCCTGCCGCTTGATACCGTCGGCCTCCAATCTGGTGGTGGAGAGCTCGCCGCCGTACACCCTCTGCTGGTAGTGTTCGGCAAAAATATTGGATTTGTCGTATTCTATCAGCGCGCCGCACCCGTCGGGGACAAGAAAATATCCTGATGTGCCGAGCTTCGCCGCGCCGAAATACTGGAGCAGAGCAACCTGTATCAGTTTGAAGTTTTGGTTTGTCTCCCGTATTTCGCCCATAACAACAGAGGCGTTTAAGCCGGCGCCATCAAGCCAGAATTCTACTGGCACAACAAAACCTTCGCGCTCAAACGTGAACGTGAACCGGATGCCGTTCTTGATTTCCCTGACGCTGTACGTGGACTTCCTTACGCTGGCGGCATAGCCGTTGACGGTAGTTATGTTTCCGGTAATGTCCGCGTAAGACACCTGTATAAGCGAAGCCATCGCCATTTTGGTGGCGGAATTGGACAATTCGTCTTCCATATAATCCGGCGGGGTACTGTGCCACTCTTTACCCGTGGTGTCGGTTACCATGATTGCCGCCTGATCCTTGTCAACCGCAAGGCTGATACCGTTTAATACGGCTATTGTCTTATATTCATAGCTGTCCCTTCCCGAACGGGCATAATAGGGCTCGGTATTCTCGCCCGCCGCCTGTTCTCCCGGATTGACGGCGGCTGCAGATAAAACGAATATAAACGCCAAAGCAAGTATGACAGATACAGCCCTGAGTCTGCCGTTTTGCAAATTAATCACTCCTCACAGAAGGGTAGCATGCCGGGTTTATAAAAACAGCTCCTGATAAATCACGGCGATAAAGCTAAAAAGCTGGCTGAATACGCTGTATAAAATCGCCGCGAGGATAACCATTATCACCAGTGAAATAACCGTCAAACCCGTTGTCCAGATTACCCTCTTGAAACTGTATTGATGTACTTCCTTAAGCGCAATCAGTATCTGCCACCCGGTCCATACATAGGTGATATAGACGCCCATCCGGTAAAAAACGCCTTCATCCATATTGATTGCATGGCTCAACACAAGGCATACCGAACTGCCGATGATAAACGGCACCAGCGCATAGGACAGGAATTTTACAATTTCTTTGAACGAGCCCTTGCCCTCGCTGATGGTGGTTATTGCATAATTTGCGATAGCAAACGCGAAAAACAGCCCCAGCGACGTGATAATCGCGACAATCAGGTTAAACTTTTCAATGCGGTTGTAGTTGAAGATAAACCCAGTGGCCTGTCTGGTCAAAACGGTTACCGCAAAAAAGCACAGAAGTAAAAACGCGCTTATTCTTTTTGAAGTGGTCTTTTCATACTTTAAATCTTCAAAGCCGCTGAACGGGTGGAAAAGGCAGTAAATCGGATATTTGATGGCTTTCCTGCCGCCGCCGTAGACAACCCGTCTTGCCAGCCTTTTTTTCATTAAAACCATTCCGACGATTACCACCGCTAAAAACGCCGGCACTATAAACGGGATAAGATTTCGGATTGTTTTAGCCCTCATCTGCGAGAACGCGTCCGAATACAAATCCCGGCGGACGCCTATCCTGTAGTATTTCATCGCGGTAACATAGTCGCCTTTTTGCTCTGCGGCTTTGCCAAGGCCGATACCTGCCAGCTCATAGCGAAAATCGGCGGACAGCACATCCTGCCAGTACGGCTTGGCCTTCTGATATTCACCATCGTGATACAACAGCAGCGCGGAATGGATATCTTCAGCAAATTTTGTGCGTTTGAAAGCCGTTATCGTCTTCTTTGTTGAATCCAGCACCAGCAGTTTTTCGTTAAATTCTTCAATAGCGACGGGGTTCATAAAACAGCCGTGCTGCTGCCCGATACCGCCAAAGGCAAACAGCAGCTGCCCGTCTTTGTCGTATTGAAACACTTTGCCGTTCTGGTTGTCCAAAATGGATATGAAGCCGGATTTATGAACGGTGATATCAGTAAGCAATGCTTCGGTATAATAATCGCCGTAGACTCCCTCGGAAATCACGTTTTGGCTGCGCGCGTTTAGCTTTCTGACCTGTCCGCTGTTGACGTCATTGCCGCGCCGTATCGTGTAGATAAAATCGCCGTCGTCAATGTCAAAGCTGACAAACTCAACCGGCAGCGTGCGCTCAAGCCCGGCGGTCATTTCATCGGTTAAAACCTTTTTCCAGAAGTAATTGATTAAAACTTTCGGGGTAACCGCGACCTTCTCGCTTCCGAAAAAGCCTAAAAAAGCGCCGTTTACGTCAAACTGTAGCGCTCCGCTGTAACTGCCCGCGCTGAGAACATAAATTATCCCGCCGTTGTCTTCAACCGCCTTGATGGGCTCGTAATAGTAACCTTCGGGTATAAGGCTGCTTTTGGGCTCTGTCAGTTTTGACAGGCAAAGACCGTTCTCGTCAAGTATGTAGACACATCCGGGTTTTTTGCTACTGACCAGAATACGCCCGTCATCGCAGATGAAAATGCCGAGCGCCTCACCAAAAGCGATTGTAGAATTATCTTCTTCATGCGGCGTGATAACCCGTTTTACCGTCAGGTTTTGGTCGAACACCACAATCTTCGAGCTCTGCGCGTCCAATAAAAACAGCTCGCCGTTTTTTGAAACCATATCAACCGGATTTTCAAACAGGACATCGCCGTCTTCCACCGAAGCGACTATTTTCTCGACCGTATATGCAGGAGCCGTATGCACCGCCTGTTGGTACGAATCGTATGTGTAGGTGTGGTAAGCATTCTTTGCATGCGAAGCTGGCGCAAACAGGCCGAACAAGAGTGCTACGAGCAGAAAAGAAAATGCCTTTTTCACAGTCTCCCTCCAATTCGCAGTTATTTAAGACCAGAGGTGCTCATAGTTTCGATGACATTGTTTTGCGAGAGTATGAATATAAGCACAGGAGGTATCATCAGCAGAACGGTGGCCGCCGCGGTTACGCCCGAACGGGCAACACCCGCTGCCGCGATTGATTGCAGCAGTGCCGGCAGGCCTTTCAACTGTTCGGCATATACCGCCGACCCTCCGACATAGTTCCAAATGCTCTGAAAAGAGAAAATAATAAGTGTTAAGGCGGCAGGCTTTACATTCGGCATTACAATGCTGAAATATGTGCGCTTTTCGCTTGCCCCGTCAATCCTTGCCGCTTCCAGCATTTCTTTTGGTATTCCCATCATGAAACTGCGCATGAGGTAAAGACCCAGCGAAGACTGCATTGCCGGCAGGATGATTGCCCAGTATGTGTTTATCATTCTCAGGTTTGCCAGTATTACGTACTGCGGTATGTAGGTAACCGTAGAGGTAAACAGCAGGCTCAAGACTATGACGGTGTTCAGCGTCTTGCTGCCGGGGAAATTATGGTGCGCCATCGGGTATGCCGCCATACTGGACAGCAACAGGTGGCCGAGGGTAACCACAGCCGATATGAACACGCTGTTAAAGATGTACCGGGACAGGGGCACCCAGAATTCGGCGACCACTTTAGAGAGCTGGATAAAGTTTTCTCTAGTCGGGTTGACCGCAAAAAAGCGCGGAGGAAAGACCAGTATCTCATTTAGAGGCTTAAATGCAGTGTTAATCGCAAATACCACCGGGAATGCGAAGAACACGCCGAATAAGAGCAGGCATAAGAAGACGGCAATATTCCCTGCAAGACTTCTATTCAAATGTTGGCGGAAAAGTACGTTTCTGCGAGCCATTTAAAGGCGCTCCTTCCTTTTACTCCGATAACTATTCGGCGCTAAACCGTCGCAGCAGGTTGGTGATGATAAAATTGGTCAGGAACATCATGCCGAACAGCACCACAGCCAGTGTGGAGGCATAGCCCATCTCAAAGCGGGTGGTTCCGACGTCAAGAATATATGTTACAACGGTATCCGCAGAATACTGCGTGGTCGGGAAACCGGCAAGCGCGATAATTACCGTACCGACGCCGAACGAGGTCGAAATCTGCATGACCGCACTGAACAAAAGCTGATGGGACATCGAAGGCAGGGTAACGTAAAACAGTTCCTGCCACCGGTTTGAAACTCCGTCAATCGCGGCGGCCTCAAACATCGACTGGTCCATGCTCTGAAGTCCGGCGACAAAAGCCAAAAACCCGGTTCCGAGTGCCAGCCACAACTGGACGACAATCAGCGAAAGCAACAGGGTGTTCTGGTCCAGCAGCCATGCCACCGGCTCTTTAATAATGCCGAAATCAAGCAGTATGCCGTTAATCATGCCGTAGGCATCGCTGCTTAAAAGCAGCGACCAGATGAAAAACACGCTGCCGCTGAGTACCGGCAGGTAAAATACCAGCGTCAGAAACGCGCGCAGTATCCGTCCAAGTTCGTTAATCAGCCATGCGAACAGAAAACTCAAAATATAGCTTATCGGCCCTGTGATGAAAGCAAACACCAGCGTGTTCTTGAAAACAATCAGAAAAATATCGTCGTCCAGCAGCAGCCGCTCATAATTGTCAAACCCGACGAAATTCGGCATGCTGAGCATGTTAAAATCCGTAAAGCTTAAAGTTATGGACGACAGTACCGGCAGCACCGTAAACAAAAAGAACAGCAGCATAAACGGGAATATCAGCTGATAGCTCTCACGGTACTTCCAAATCCGGTAAGCGAGGCTGTATTCTTTTATTGCGGATGCGCCTTTATCCTTTGTTTTTTGCTTTTTCAACTGCATTTCCCCCTGCCTTACCGACTGCTAATCCAAACGCAGTTCCTTGCGTTTTCTGGCAATCTCCCTGTCGATTTTCAAAACCTCTTTTTCAAGGGATTCCATCGGGTTTTTATTGTCATAAATCACCGCGCGGAACGCGTTGTCCAGGCTCCGCGAAACAAAATAGCTGCCGGGGACTTCCATTATCTCTTTAATCCATTCCCGCTGAGCTTTTAGGGCGTTCAGTTCCGCGCGAGACCAGCCAAGACTGTAAAACGCCTCCAGATTGGCTGTGTAGAAACGACCTTTTGTCCCAAGCAGGTTTTCAACGCGCTGGCTGTATTTGGTTTGAACGTCCGACGTTGTCCACCAGTCCATAAATTTCCATGCGTTTTCAGGGTTATTAGCCGAATTGAACATCACAAGCGCGGTACCGGAGCCGCCGATACTGCGATCAATCCCGTTTTCAGTTTTTGTGCCGGGGACTGGAGCGATTTCCCACAATCCTTTGATATCGGGCGCCGCTCCCACCAACGTGTTGTAAAACTCGACATTTGCAATTCCAATCGGCATTTCCCCGTAGCGGAAACGGGTATAAAAATCGTATATCAAATCAAAACCGTATTGGTTATACAGCTCGCACCATGTTTTGAAAGCCTTTCGGGCGGGGTCATCGTTAAGCGCGGAGCGCCTGCCGTTGTCGTGGTAATAACTTCCCCCGTTCTGAAGCAGGAGAATGCTGAACATATCCTTTGAGCCCATCCCAAGGTCAATGGCGGCGGCCGCGTTCAATATCGTATACGGCAGCCCGAAGGTCATATTCCTCTTTTGCAGCCGGGCAACCAGCGCCATGACATCGTCCCACGTATCAGGCGCTCTCAGTTTCAGCGTCTCAAAAATATCCTTGCGGTAAAACATCATGAAAAAGGTCTGGGTGTTCGGGAGCGCATATACACCCCGGTTCAGGGTGTACGGCACCAGCGCGGTATCTGCAAAACGGCCGGCGACCGAAGGGAAACTGTCAAACTCCGTCAAATCCTGCAGCACCCCGCGGCCAGCCAGATTTATTGGCTGCCCCCTTGCTATCCCGACGGCCAAATCCGGCCCTACCCCTGCGAGTATGGCCTCCACAAAACCGCTCTGCACAAGGCTCAGCGACACCTCTATATTGTGCCGCGGGGTAAAATCGTCAATAATCAAATCCCGCAGCACCTGTACCTGGTCCCTCCCCATATTCGCCCAAACGCTGATGTATTCCTTTGAACCGGACATGTCGGTTATCAGGTAATAGTCTGCGGTAAACGAGGCGATGAAGGAGCCAACGACATGCTTTGCCACGTCCAGAAATCCCGCAACCGGAGACGGAAGTTCCATATCAAGCGAATGCACCATGATATAGTCAAGCGTCAGCGGCTGTTCGGAGCTACTGAAAAGCCAATCGGTCAACGTGGTGATGGTGCTTCTGAAATTGCCAATGCGGCTGGGGATTAAAGAAGGGTCGTCTATAAAGCTCTCGATTTGAGCGACAGCGCGCCACAGATATACGCTTTGAGAGGATTTCTTCTTGTTTACGGAATCTATCTCCTCGGCGGCTTGCCTGATGAGGGATATCAAATCTTCAAAAGTGGGAATAAGCTCAGGGATATCCTTTTCAAGATGATAGTCCCTGTACTTATCCGGAGAAGTGCCGCATATCATAACCATCTTGATATATAAATCGCGCATGATATGGCACGCTTCTTCAATTCTCCGGTAAGCGTCGGTGATATCACCGAGCGAGGCTTCAAGGCGGATTTCGTTGTCCCCTTTTTTCAGGTAAACCGGCACCGGAGCGCCGTTTTTATCGGTAACCGTTTTGTTCTTCCACTGGACATTGTATTTAAACTCCACATTGACAAAACTCTGGGACGGCAGTTCGCCGTTAACATAGACGTTGCGGTAAGAGGGCATGTCCAGCTTTGTGTCCTGCAGGTACTTAAAGCTCAGGTAATACAGGCCGTCTTCCGGAACGTCCCTGATTACCCACGATATCCAGTCTCCGCGGATATTCCAGCCGTTTTTGCCTATGACATTCCGCTTGATGTTGCTGACATGGTACGGAACTGTGGCGGGGCTGGTGCGGTCATACTGCGGGAAAATGCTCTGGCTGCTCTTTTCAAAGGTGTTTTCGCCCTGATGAATGATTAGCGCGTCTTCAATCTCCCTGTACCCCGACCGGCTGTATTTTTCGATTGCCTCCTCATCCGTTTTAACCTGTTTGGGCTTTGTCAGCCTGACGCCGGCAATATATATGTCCGCGGAATTGTTTTTTATGGAAATTGTGTGTTCGCCTTGTTGCAGATAAATATAAAAATCGTCGTTTGAAAATAACTGACTGTTTTTGAGATTGGTCGTTGTGAACCTCAAAACCTCTTCCTGCAGAGGGATTAAGTCATTGCCTTTTTCATCGGTTAAAATCGGAGTGGCGTCCCTCCAAATCCTGTTCAGCGCTATGTTCTCGGCTTCCGCAAACGGCAGCTCGCCGTCAATCAACAGCGACAGCAGCAAATCCTGTCTTGTATCTTCGACGGCGCGGTATGTAATCTCCAATACATACTGCGCGTCGTTTTGAACAGTTACTTTCCAGCTTGCCCGCCCGCTGCTCCCAAGGCGGATTACAGGAGCCGGGCTGAGCTTCGTATCGTTTATAATCCTGCTGCTTTGGTCGAGCTCGGAACCCTCTATCGGGAGGACGATATCCTCCTGCGCAAACGGGACATTGCTGTATTGTTTCCTTTTGGTCAGGTACTGCTGGCTTATATCGGTAAAGGAACCGGTAAAGAATTCTTCAGCAGCGGTGTCTTTGTCCGACGCGGCAGCCGGCGTGAATGCCGCCGCCATAATATTGGCGGCCATTACCACAACAATCAAACCGCTGCCGGTTTTAACAAGTAGCTTATTTATAACAACCGCCTCCCGTATTATGCTCTTTCCTTGATTTCTTCGCTTTTTTCGGAAAAGCTTTTCTGATACTCGCTCGGAGTGCACCCTACAACCCTTTTGAACGCCTTCCCGAAAGACTGGGAAGACTCATAGTTGAGCTGGTGGGCTATCTGGGTTATGCTGTATTTCTTCTGGCGCAGCAAATCCATGCCCGCCTCAATTCTTTTTTTGGTAACATACTCCTGAAGGGTTATCCCCATCCGCTCTTTGAACATGTGGGATAAATAACAGTGGCTGTACCCCAGCTTCCGACTGAGACTCTTAATACTTTCGATTTCAAAAATGTGCGAGTCAACATAGTTTACAATGCTGTATATTGATTTTCCGATTACATTCTCTTTGATATCCGGCTCAAATACATTTGATTTTTCCGACTTGAAAAACCGGTATAACTGCACGATAATCTGGGTTATATAGGTTTCAACCATCTTCTCGTGCAGCACCGATGAGCCGTACATCTCATTAATAAGCATGTAAAGCATAATCCTTACATTTCCGGTATCCCGCAGGATGACAGTCGGAGGGTTCTTGAAGACATCTTCCAAATCATCGCATCCCAGCTGTCTGGCCTCCTCATTCAGCTCAAACCCCAGATAAACCATCCTGAGGTTTTCCGTTTTGCTAACCGTTAAGCTGTGCTTCGAGCCTTTGGGGATATAATGGATGTCGCCCGGCTGGACTTTCACTGGCTGTCCGTCGTTGGACATAACCCCTTCGCCGGACACGATAAAGCTGATTTCATGGCAGGCCTGACTATGCTCGAACATTTTAAACCCGGCTTCAAGGCTTAATTCCCCTACCTGCCAGACATCCACAAACCCGAATTTTTTAGGGTTGTAAAAATATGTATTTTCAAACTCGAAAAGCCTTCCGTTCTGAGCTTTTATTGTAACCACATCCTTAACACAAACTATAAAAAGGTAATTTTTTATAAAAAACTAATAAGGTACAATAAATTGCGCAAATTTAAAAACCATAAAAAGAGGACAAGTTTGCAGTCTTTTGGTAGAATAAAGTTTACACACACAAAATTCAACCGAAAGGAGACTGCAAACTATGTCCAAGAAAATTGTACAACTAAATGAGGAAATCACAAGAGTGAACTTAAAAAATTAGTTCGCAGTAGTGTAGAAGAAACACTGAACAACCTGCTGGAACAGGAAGCAAAGGAACTGACCAATGCCGCGAAATATGAGCGCACAGAGGCCCGCAAGGGATACAGAGCCGGGCATTACAGTCGGAACTTAACAACAACATCTGGATAAGTGACACTTAAAGTTCCAAAACTCAAAGGAGTAGCTTTTGAAACTGCGATCATTGAACGCTACCGCCGCCGTGAAAGCTCTGTAGAGGAAGCACTGATAGAGACGTATCTGGCAGGAGTGTCTGTACGGCGAGTAGAGGATATTACCGAAGCCTTATGGGGAGCAAAGGTATCACCGGCCACCATCAGCGAACTGAATAAGAAAGCCTATGTACATATTGAAGACTGGCGCAACCGTCCATTGCAGGGCGGGAAATATCCGTATGTCTATGTAGATGGCATCTACCTGCGCCGCAATTGGGGCGGTGAATATGAAAACGTCAGCATTCTTGTTGCCATAGGTGTGAATGAAGACGGATACCGCAAGGTATTAGGCGCAGCAGAAGGAATGAAAGAGGACAAATCAAGCTGGGCAGGTTTCTTTCAATGGCTTAAGAGCCGAGGATTGGATGGAGTACAGCTCATTGTCGGAGACAAATGCCTTGGTATGTTGGAAGCGGTATGCGAAGTATTTTCAACCGCTAAATATCAACGTTGTGTAGTACACTTTTACCGGAATGTGTTTTCCGTTGTCCCACGTTCTAAAATTAAGACAGTAGCGAAGATGCTTAAGGCTATACATGCACAGGAAAGCAAGGCGGCTGCCAGAGAAAAAGCAAAACTTGTTGTTGCTGCTTTAAAAGAAATGAAACTTAAAGAAGCAGCCGCAGAAGTAGAAAATGGCATAGAAGAAACGCTTACTTATGCAGATTTCCCGTCAGAACACTGGATAAAGATACGCACCAACAACGTAATTGAACGCTTGAACCGGGAAATCCGCCGCCGCACAAGGGTGGTAGGCACTTTTCCGGACGGCAATTCTGCGTTGATGCTGGTATGTGCCCGCCTGCGACATGTCGCAGGCACACAATGGGGAAACAAGAAATATATGAACATGAAACATTTAGATGCAATTGGCTCTGATGAATCGGATTTCATAGCTAGATAACTCTGTTTTAGGTACGACGTAAAATACTTGACGGTACCTGCCGGGCTTTATAAAAAGGCATACTACGGAGAATAGAAAACAAGGTCGGGGACAAAAGAGGTATCGGGAGCTTTAGGCGACCATTAATCCCGACAGGCTCTGTGCCGTATACTAAACTTTGAGCGCGAAAATCAATAACCCCCTGATGTCCATTCCGGACGTCAGGGGGTTTTGAGTAAGTCTTAAGTTAAAAATCGCCGCGGAATTCGGTCAGGGTTACGTTGATTGTGAAATAGTCCCTCCCGCCGTTGCGGTCCACCCTCATCAGGGTGATGGTAACCTTGTCGCCGATTTTGCGCTTTGAAAGCTCGCTTCTGAGTTCGGTCCCTCTTTTGATGGTCGTGTTGTCGATTTTTACGATGATATCCCCGACCCGGGCGTTGGTGCCTTCAAGGCAGGAGCCCGGGCTGATTTCGCGTATCTGGAAGCCTTCGTATCCGGGCTGCGCGATATCAACGCCTGTGATTCCGAGCATTACGCGGTTTTTTACGTAGCCGTATTTGACAAGGTCGTCAATAATCACCTGGGCTTCCTTTATCGGGATTGAAAAACCGAGGCCTTCGTAGCCCGGCGCCGCAATCTTCGCGGAGTTGACACCCACGACCTGACCCTGCGCATTCAGCAACGGGCCGCCGGAGTTGCCGGGGTTGATGGCGGCGTCAATCTGCAGGCATTTTATCGCGTATCCGGTGTCTTCGTAGACGTCCCGCGCGAGTCCGGATACAATCCCTTGAGTTGTGGTCCACGACAGGCCGCCCGCGTTGCCGATTGCGACCACCTTGTCGCCCAGCCTTAATTTGGACGAGTCGCCGAATTCGGGGACCGAGAGCTTGACCGCGGCGACCCTTATCACCGCAAGGTCGGTATCTTTGTCCGCGCCCACTACTTCGGCGTTTTGGTAAACCGTGCCATCGTATGTCTTGACGTCAATCCGCTCGTAAGACCTGCCGGTCTGCTCGTTGATTACCACATGCCAGTTGGTGATGATATACCCGTTGGCGCTCATTATAATCCCCGACGCGGCGCCCACTTCAACAAGCTGGGTACCGGTGCCGTAGAAGGAGGTGCGCCTGTCGTAAACCGTGATTACCACGGTGGAATCGAGGTTCTTTTCGACAATTGTGGCGGTGCTGAGCCCCATCGCGTCGGGATCGTTTTCAACGATGTTCAGGGAAGGCGCACTGGTGTTTGGAGCGGTCGAGAACACCTGCGAGGAAGTGTTAGCCTTGCCGGGCCGGTTGTCGTTGATGACGACAGCCAGCAGCACCGACAGCGAAATCACCGCGACTGCGCACAGGGCGCTGAGGGTCGCTATCGCGATGGTTGCGCCTTTCTTCTTTTTAGGCGGCTTTGGGGGCTGCTGGTAGTTTTGCGGGGCGTTCGGCTGCCCATGGGGAATGCGCTGCCAGCCGCCGTACGGGTTGTATCCGCCCTGATTGCCAAAACCGCCCGGCTGACCGCTATGCGGCTGCTGCGGCGGGGTATAGTCGTTGGAGCCGAATGGGACGGGCTTTGGCGCATTGACGCCGTAGCGGTAGGTGGTGTTGTCAGACTGTGTCTGACCGCCCGCCGGATAGCCGGTTTCCCCCGGCATGTACCATGAACTGCCGCCCTGATTTGCATCAGGCTGTGCCTGCTGTTCTTTTTCAGCGTCTTCCTGCCGGGTTTCCCCGGCGCTTAAAGGCTGGGTTTCATTCACGGCTTCGACGTTTTCTACCGTATCGCTGTCCTGATTTTCCAATTGTTCGCCGTTTTCTTTTGGTTCTTCTGTAAAATTCCCGTCAAACCAGCTTGACATTTACTTCATTCCTTTCGGCATGGTGTATGCTAATTATATTCTAACCGGTTTTTATGTACAACTGTTAAATAAAATGAATATATTTTTTTAATTTTTGCGGACAAGGCCGGCTTCCGGCAGCCAGAAAACGAATTCGCAGTATTCGCCTTCAGTCGAGCGCACCGAAATCTCGCCGTGATGAAGGTTTATCACCGTTTTGACGATATACAGGCCCAGCCCCATTCCTTCCCTGTCCAGACTTCTTGACTTGTCGCTTTTATAAAACCTTTCAAAAATATGGGGCATTTCGTGGGACGGTATCCCCTGCCCGGTGTTGCGGATTAAAAAGTAAACCCGCTTGTCCCTGCGGGAGATATTCAGGGTCAGGGTGCCGCCTTCGTCCATGAACTTGATTGCGTTGTCTATAAGGTTATAGACAACCTGCCCCAACAGGTCGAAATCCGCGAAAACATCAATCCGCGGGGCGTCTTCAATCCCCTCGACGGTGATGTTCTTTTCTTCAATCCGCTGGACAAACGACAGCAGGATGTTGCAGACCTGTTCGGTGAAGTCGTAGTAAGTCGGGTTGATTTTAAGCTCCCTGGTATCTATGCGGGAAAGGTCCAGCATGGACTTGACAAGGCGGGAGAGACGCTTGACTTCCTGTGTAACAATCCGAAGGTAGTACTCGTGTTTTTCTTTTGGTATGGTGCCGTCCAGTATGCCGTCAATAAATCCGGCTATGGTGGTCATCGGGGTTTTCAGCTCGTGGGAGACATTGGCGATAAAGCTGCGCCGCATTCCCTCCACCGACGACAGCGAAATCGCCATGTTGTTCAGTGAGGAGGCGAGCTCGGCGACTTCGTCCCTGCCAAACACCCGAATTCTTTGGCTGAAATCCCCCATTCCGAAGCTGCGCGCGGCGGCCGCCATCTGGCGCAGCGGGCGCACCATCCGCAGGGTCATTATATACACCGCTATGAATGTCAACGCAAGAACGCCGAGCGCCGAAAGGAAGAACACCTGCAGGTTGTTTTTCAGGTATTCGCTTAAGCCCTCGGCTGAAGTCGAGGCGAACACATAACCGGCAACCGTCTCGCTGTATATTTTGATTGGAACCCCGACCGAGTACTGGCGGCTGTCGTAAATACCGTCCAGCAGCCCGACCTCGAAATACTCGCCGGATTTGAGCTTTTCGATTATCTGCTGCGAAAGACGGGCTTTTTTCAAAACCACCTCGGCGTTGTCAGAATACAGCAGTATGGCGCCGTCAGTGCCCGCGATAAAAAAATACGAGTCTATGGTTCTGGCGACAAGGCTTAGATACGGGTATAAATCGGTGATGTTTTCCCCGCCTTTGATGTACTGCGAGGCTATCCGCGACATGTTCAGGGTGTTTTCCTTGAGCAGCTGCTGTTTTTCCGAAACCCAGTACCGGGTTGACAAAAGCATCTGCAGGCCGCCCATCGCGGCGAAACTGACGGTGATTATTGCGGATAGTACGGTGAAATACTTTGCGAAAATGCTTTTAAACACAATCGGCACCTGCTTTTACAAATAAGGGCAGGATTTTTACTGCCCGCTGTCGTCCCTGACTTCAAACTTATAACCGACTCCCCATACCGTTTTGAGGGTCCACTGGTTCGAGACCCCTTCCAGCTTTTCGCGGAGCCTTTTTACATGCACGTCAACAGTGCGGCTGTCTCCATAATATTCAAAACCCCATACCTCGTCAAGGAGCTGGTCGCGCGTGAACACCCGGTTGGGGTTGCTGGCAAGGTGGAAAAGCAGTTCCATTTCCTTCGGCGGGGCGTCCACCTGCTTGCCGCGTATTTTGAGCTCGTAGTTTTCCATGTTTATGTAGAGATTGTCAAACTGCACCACCTTGGATTTTTGCTGGGATTTCCCGCTGCGGCGCAGCACCGCCTTGACACGGGCGACGACTTCCTTGGCCTCGAACGGCTTGACCACATAGTCGTCGGCGCCGAGCTCAAGGCCGAGCACCTTGTCGAAGACCTCGCCCTTTGCCGTCAGCATTATTATCGGGCAGGTTGATTTTTTCCTGATTTCGCGGCAGACCTGCCATCCGTCAAGAACAGGCATCATTATATCCAGAAGTATGAGTTCGGGCTTTTCGCGGTCGAACATTTCAAGCGCTTCTGCCCCGTTGTAGGCGAGCACTACCTCGAAATCCTCTTTTTCAAGGTACAGCCGCAAAAGCTCGCATATATTGCTGTCATCGTCCACTACCATGATTTTGCCTGCTGACATTGGGCAGTCCTCCCTTAATTTGATATTGTTTCGCTTATCATTTTATCAGAATTTCAGTCGTATTTATTAATTTTGTTTAAAAGTTTGTTGATAAAAATATTTCAGCAAAGGCAGATGAACTGGCCGCCGGCGGTCAAACCGCGGGCTTTATAACCATTACAGCAAAAACGAAGGTCTTTTGGTTTTCAGCCTGTTTTTTTAATCGCCCGGCTCGCGTCAACCGCCGTATCCAGCGAAAACGAGTAAAAAAGGCATTCTTGTACCGGCATGCCGAGGGTCTGTTCAAGCGCGGTGGCATAAAAGCCGAGCTGTTCGCGGTACCGCTCTATCAGTTCCTCTCCGGTTTTGACGTAATCGGTTTTGTAGTCCACTACGGTCAGGCCGCCGTTTTCCACAATCACGCAGTCGGCAATTCCCTGCACCACCACAAATTCATCCTCGATGTCAGGCGAAAGCTCTACGTCAAACAGGGTTTTTGCGGGCACATCAATTGTAAAGCGCACCTCGCGCAGCAGCCTGTCGGCTTTTTTCAGCCTTCGATACAGGCGGCCGGCAAAAAAACGCTCAACTTTTTCAAGCGGCACCGCCCTGCCCTGTTCGGAGGTCAGGTAGCCTTTGGATACAAGCCGGCTGATTTCGGCTTTCACGTCCTTTGCCGCGGCGTCGTAGTCGGCAAACTGCATGAAGGTGTGCAGCGCGGTGCCGCGTTCGGCGGGGGTCAGCCCGCCTTCGCTTAAGAATGCCGGACGGGATTTTGCGATATTTTCGCGCAGTACCCTGCCGCTCGCGATGTCGGACGCCGCGAGCTTTGCGGGCAGCGCGCTTACCGCCGCGTAGGGGTATGTATATGAAATCCGCTGTTCGATTATTTTAGCGAACGCGGTGTCCGGCTGCGGCGGTTCTTCTTCCTGCGGTTTATATTCCTCCGGGCCGGGGGCGGGGAGAATGTTAACCGACCATTCGTATTCCGCCGGCAGCACCGGCATATATTCGTCCCCGGCGAGGGAGCGGAGCTGTCCGCCCGATGGATGGCGGAGCGCGGCGGCGAGTATCCAGTCGTACACCCCGCCAGCTTCAAGCACCGCGTAAGAGGGCAGCCGTTCCTCATCACTTATCAGAGCGGAGAGGGAGTTCAGTTTGTTTTCAAGGGATTTTAGAGTCATCACCATCATCAGTTTTTCCCTTGCGCGGGTCATCGCGACGTACAGCACCCGCAGTTCCTCGGCCAGCTCGCTTTTTGTGATGGAGTGGGATACCGCGAGGCGGGGGAGGGTGTTCCACTGCACAAGGGTATCGGTATCGCGCCGCCTGAAGCCCACTCCCATGTCAGAATGAATTAGCAGGTTGCCGGATATTGAATCGCGGTTGAACCTGCCGCCCATGCCGGCGATGAACACAAACGGGAATTCCAGCCCCTTTGAGCGGTGAATGCTCATTATCCTGACCGCGTCCAGAGAGCCGGGGAAGGCCGCAGACCCCTGTTCGTCAAGCTGTTCCGCATGGTCAATCATCCGGATAAACGCGGAAAGCCCGCGAAAGCCCCTGCCTTCAAACCTGCGCGCCATATCGTGGAGTATCCGCAGGTTTGCGACCCGTTGTTCCCCGTTTTTCATCGCCGCCGCGATTGAGGGCAGCGCCGCGTCCTGATATACCCTGTGGATCAGCAAATCGGCGGGCATGGTTACGGCCAGCAGCCGCCACCTGTCTATCTGACTTAAAAAGGATTGCACCTGTTTTTTTAATTCATGGTCCCCGCCGTTTTTGGAATAGCGGCGCAGGGCGGTGTAAAGCCGGCTATCGGGGTCATTCAGGCGGATTTTCGCAAGGTGGTCGGGGGTGAAACCGAACGCCGGGGAGAACAGCGCCGAAAGCAGTGGGACGTCCTGCATGGGATTGTCTATCACTTTAAGCAGCGCGACTGCGGTACAGATTTCAGGCAGGAGGAAAAACCCTTTTGTCTCGTCCGCGCAGGCGGGTATTCCAAGCCGGGACAGCTCGTCCACATAAGCCCCGGCGTGTACGGTTTTGCTGCGCAGCAGTATGCAAAAATCACTGTACCGCGGCTTTCGCTGCTGTGAGTTTTCCTTGTCGAAAACTTTAAGCGAGTCCATGATTTCGCGGATACGCTCGGCTATCGCTCTGGCTTCTACCGCGTCCACGGTGTCTTCCGGGTTTTTGGTGTCGCCGTCAATTATCAGCAGTTCGGTCTGGTGCCCGCTGTCGTCGGGATATTTTGCCGCGGCCCTTAATTCTTCCGCTTCATCGTAATCCATTCCGCACACGCTTTTCCTCATAAGCTGGCGGAAAACGAAATTCACCGCGTCGGTGATTTCGGGGCGGCTGCGGAAGTTGTCGCCCAGCGTGATTGCGGCGGGGAAATTCTCTCCGTCGTAGGGGGTGTAGCTGTCGCGGCGGGCAAGAAAGATTTCGGGCATTGCCTGCCGAAAGCCGTATATGCTCTGCTTGACGTCCCCGACCATGAAAAGGTTTGATTCCCCGCGCGAAACCGCGGAAAACAGCGCGTCCTGTGCGGCGTTGGTGTCCTGATACTCGTCCACAAGCACTTCTTCAAACCTTTCGGAGAGCTCCCTCGCAAGCTGGGTAGGCTTGCCGTCTTCGCCGATTAGCAGCTTTAAGGCCATGTGCTCAAGGTCGTTGTAATCAAGCATTCCCTTTGAGCGCTTAAGCTCCGAAAACCGTGCCGAAAACCTGCGCACCGCCTCAAAAAGCGCCGCGGCCATCGCCCAAAGCTTACGGATATCCTCCCGGCACTCCTGTTCGGTGCCGCAGAACAGCCCTCTAAGCTCTTTCCTGACTAAATCTTTCGCGTTGTTCCTTAAAGACTGCACCCTTTCCTGTCGGGGTTTGTCGTAGTAATTTCTGAGAGGGGGAAGGGAGCCGAAATCAAGGCTTTCGGCAAGCTGTCTCGCCTCGTCCCAGCCGCAGCGGGTTATATCCTCGGCCGCTTTTTTAAGCATCTCATATTCACCCGCAAGGGTAGCTGAGTACCTTGCGGACATCATATCGTCCTCCTCCGAGAGTTCAAGCGAGCGGTGGATTAAGGAGGAGGCGCTCATCAGCAAATCGCGGGCTTTTTGCAGGACTACCGCGCCCCAGCGGGTTTGCTCAACCGGCAAATCGTCGGTGTATTCCGCGAGTTTTTCTGCAAGCCATTTTTCGGGGTAGGGATGGGATTGTATGAAATAATAAATCCGTAGGATGGTTTCTAACAGCGCGCGGTCGTCCTTGCCCGGGCTTAACAGAAAGGCAAGCTCGATGAATTCGGGGAAATTTTCCTTATACAGCTCCTCCGCGGTCTCGTCCAGAGCCTGCTGCTCAATCCGTGCGATTTCGGCGGTATCCCCGATGCGAAACTGCGGGGGCAGCCCCAGAAGGTGGAAGTTTTCCCTTATCAGCGCCGAGCAGAAGCCGTGGACGGTGCTGATTTGGGC
>FZPS01000190.1_pt65 | contig 21509 bp, 19 predicted proteins | sample 1817821 | NCBI WGS metagenome assembly FZPS01 (sample SAMEA104158645, study PRJEB21678) | metagenome | place: Germany | collected 2015-04-21 | reverse complement strand
GTCGGATAATGCCAAGGTAAGCGGTTTTTATCACCGATTAACCTATTTTCATCCATCGCCCAAATTAAATTAATCATACCGCAACCACTCCTTTAATTGCTGGATGTGGATTATAGTCAACTAATTCGAAATCTTCAAATTTAAAGTCAAAAATTGACTTAACATTTGGATTAATTTTCATAGTCGGTAGTTTTCTTGGATCTCTAGATAGTTGTAAGTTAATTTGATCAAAATGGTTTAAGTAAATATGAGTATCACCTGTTGTGTGAATAAATTCATATGGTTTTAATCCTGTAACTTGGGCAACCATCATAAGTAGTAATGAATAAGAGGCAATATTAAACGGTACTCCTAAGAAAACATCAGCACTTCTTTGGTATAACTGAAGTGATAATTTACCATCATTTGATACATAAAATTGCATAAAAGCATGACATGGAGGTAGTGCCATATCAGGAAGTTCTTTAGGATTCCAAGCTGAGATAATAATTCTTCTTGAATTAGGATTATTTTTAATTTGATCAATAACACTTAAAACTTGGTCAACTCCAAAGAAATCGCGCCATTGTTTACCATATACTGGACCAAGATTTCCGTGTTTTTTGGCAAATTCATCACTTTCTTTAATTTTTCCTACGAATTCTTCCATCGTTTCTCCTTGGTATTCTTCTGACTTTTTAAAGATTTCATATGGCCATTCATTCCAAATTCTAACGTTATTATCAACTAAGTATTTAATATTAGTGTCACCACTAATAAACCATAATAATTCGTGAATAATCGCTCTTAAATACACTCTTTTCGTAGTTAATAGTGGAAATCCTTCTTCTAAATTATAACGCGCTTGATAGCCAAAAAATCCTTTAGTACCAACACCGGTACGGTCTTCTTTAATCTCGCCGCGTTCCATAATATCTTTGCACATTTGTAAGTATTGTTTCATAATTTGTCTCCTTTATTTAGCTAATTCGTATAATGCTTCTAGATAGATTATTGTTGCTGTTAGTAAATCATCAAGTAATACATATTCATCTCTTTGATGAATAAATGAAGGTCTACCAGGGAAATGTGGTCCAAATGCAACAACATTTGGAATGCTTCTTGCATATGTTCCGCCGCCAATTACAATTGGTTTAGCATCTTTATCACCAGAATGTTTAATGTATGAGTTTAGTAATGTTTTAACTAGTTTTGAATCTGGTGACACATATAACATATCACTATTAGTTTGTTTTGTTACTGAAAGTTTATATTCTTCTACTTTTAAATTAATTAAATCGCGTATTTCTAAATGAGTAATTCCTTTTGGATATCTAATATCTAAAGTAATTACTAATTCTTTTCCGTTATACTTTAAGATTCCTAAATTTTCAGATAAATGACCTGTCTCAGGGCAAGTTATATTAATACCTAATTTATGGCCTTTAGTATCATCTACAAAGTATTTATCTAGTAATTGTAATAAATTACTGTTTAGACCAATTTTTTGAGCTAATTTAACGAAATTAAAAACCGCATTTACTCCTAATTCAGGTGTTGAACCGTGAGCACTTTTACCACTAACTATTAAAATAGTATTACCATTTTCTAATTTTGGTTCTAGGTTTTTATTTTCTGATTTAATTTTATCTACTAAATTTCCCTTTAATACTACTTTAACTTGATCTGGAACCATATTAGATCTTAATCCAGCATCCATTGATAAAATTAAATCATCAACAAAATATCCTGAAATATCAACTCTCGTAATTCCCTTTTCAGCATAAATCAAAGGAAAATCAGCATCAGGAACAAATCCTGAAACCGGAACTTCGGGATGTCTTTTTAAGTAATGTTGCATGCAGCGTGATCCTGATTCTTCATCAACACCTACAATCAATTTAATTCTTTTAGAGAGTGGAACATTTAACTCTTTTAAAATTTTCATTGCATAATAAGCAGCCAGTGTCGGTCCTTTATCATCTTCAACACCGCGACCATATATTTTTCCGTCTACGTTAGTTAATTCATATGGTGGATATGTCCAATCATTTCCTGCCGGAACTACGTCTAAATGTCCTAGGATTGCTACAAATTCTTTTTGATTTCCGTATTCAATATGCCCGGCAAAGCCGTCAACGTTTAAAACGTTAAAACCGTCTTTTTTACCAATATTAAGCATCGCATCAAGTACTAATTTATTACCTTCGCCAAAAGGAGCTCCCACTCTTTTTGGATCGTATGTTGTTAATTCAGAATTTATTTTGATAATAGTTTCTAAATCATGTAAAAACTCTTTTTTTCTCTTTAAAACTTCATTTTTAAAATCTATTTTCATTTTAAGTCACTTCCTTACTTATATTGTATCAAATATAAGTAGATTTATCATATGAAAAGTTATTTAAAAAAGAAAGCTCAAAACGAGCTTTCATCATCAAGACGGGATTCATCATCTTTTCTAAATGGATTGGACAAGAATGTGACTCTTTCAGCAACGATTTCAATAATATTTAAATAGCGCTCTTCACTTATATCATATCTTCTTATTTGAGCGCGACCAATTACTAAAACTAACGTTCCTTTTTGCATATAACTTGTTACAGTTTCAGCTAAGCCTTCCCAAAGAGTAACTCTAATAAAATCAGTATCATATTCACCATCCATATTTTTAAACGCCCTACGAACGGCAAGAGTTACTTCTGAAACTTTCTTCCCACTATCTAATACTTTAATCTCTGGGTCTTGAACTAATCTTCCAATTAACGAGACTTGGTTAAACATAAATCCTCCTTTCATTAGGATTATATTAAAAAGTTATCAAATAACATAGTTGCCAAAAACGAAGAGTAAATGTTTATTTTTTATGGAAATTAGTTGTTTTATTTTAAAAATGAAAAAGAAAAAAGGCTAGGATAATCCTAGCCTTTAAATTTTAATAAAAAGTTATGATTTGTTCTAATTATAAACTATTTAAAACAACTTCAATCATACGGTTAAATGATGATTGTCTTTCAGCTGATGATGTAGCTTCTTTAGTAACTAAAGAATCTGAAATTGTTAAAATACAAGCTGCTTGTTTACCAAGAGCTCTTGCATTTGCAAATAGTGCAAATGATTCCATTTCAACACACTCAGCATTATGTTTTGCATAAATATCTTTATACTCATCTGGTGTCATTCTATAAAATACATCTGATGAGTGAATAACCGCTTCTTTAACAGGAACACCTAATTTTTCGGCACTTCTTAAAATACGGTTATTTAACGATTTATTTGGTCTAATAGTTGAACGGTTAGTTACTCCCATTGTCTTGGCATAGCTTGACTCACTCCAAGCTGCAGATGCTAGGACAACATCATATAATTTTAAATTTGGGCTGTATGCTCCAGCAGAACCTACACGGATAATTTTTTCAACTCCGTAGAAAGCAAATAATTCATATGAATAAATACCAATACTTGGCATTCCCATACCAGAACCCATAACAGTTACTTTCTTTTTACCGAATTTTCCGGTAAATCCTAACATATTTCTAACGCCATTAATTTGAACTACATCAGTTAAGTAAGTTTCAGCAATCCATTTAGCTCTTAGTGGATCTCCTGGCATTAAAACAACTTTAGCAATTTTATCTTTATCTTTTAATTCAATATGAGGTGTTGGAATCATCAATTTTTTCTCCTTCCATAATTTCTACTCCTTTAGAAGCTCCTAAACGAGTTGCTCCAGCTTCAATCATTGCGATAGCATCATCATATGATCTAATTCCGCCTGAAGCTTTAATTTCAGCTTTACCTTTAACAGTTTCTTCAATTAATTCAACATCTTCAACTTTAGCTCCGCCCGGGCCAAAGCCTGTAGAAGTTTTAACGAAATGAGCTTTAGCTTTAACACAAAGTTCACTAGCTTTAACGATTTCTTCTTTAGTTAAATAACATGTTTCGATAATAACTTTAACAACGTTACCGTTAGCCGCCTTAACTACACCTTTAATATCTTCTAATACTAAGTCATAGTCTTTGTCTTTTAACGCGTTAACATTTAATACCATATCGATTTCATCAGCTCCGTCTTTAATCGCTTCTGCTGTTTCAAAAGCTTTAACTGCTGGCGTATGTGTTCCGTGAGGAAATCCAATTACTGTTGCAATTTTAACACTGCTGCCTTTAACTAATTCTTTAGCGTATTTAACAAAAGTTGTGTTAACACATACGCTGAAAAATTCGTATTTTCTCGCTTCTTCAACTAGTCTTTTTACTTCTTGTTTTGATACGGTTGGACCTAATTTTGTGTGGTCAATGTACTGGTTAAGTTTCATAAATATCAACTTCCTTTCTTTTATACCCTTCCTTAATATTATATAATCTTTTGCTATGTAATAGCAAGAACAAAAAAAGTATCGCCAAAAGGCAATACTTTTATTTGCGTAATTTTTTCTTATATTTTTCTAAATCTTCAGTTGAAACATAAATTCTATTAAGTGTACCGCAATTTAGACACATATCTGCCCATAAAGAATTACCGATACTTTTAGAGAAAAAGTTTTTCATTTCTTCTTCTGGTATCAAAAATAATTCTGGGTTACCGCCACTCATAATTTTATCTTTCTTAAAAGTTAATCCACCACAATGTTGACATTCATTCATTTACTGGTTCATTTCCTTTTTTAAAGATAATTTTATATAACTTATCAAATAATGAGATTAAAGCCGCAGTTGATACTAATGTAAAAACTGTAAATAAACTAATGTGAGTAAATTGTAATGGCTCTTTACCAATTGCAACTGTTGAAATTAACATAGCAAGAAACGCTAATACTAAGTACATGCCTTCAGTAAGCAGTTTTGCAACAAACAAGTTGTTAGTCTTAGTATTAATTAATTTCATAACTTCTTCTGGCGGACCACCTGGATATCCAGTAACGATTACCAAAAATACTCCTAATGATAAAATAAATATTCCAATAAATGAGATTAATATTTTAATAAATAGATTATCAGCGATTGGATCGAATTTCGAAAATAAAAATCCCCATAATAAAATGATAAATGAAACAGCCATACTATTAAACCACGTGAAAATTAATTTTTTCTCTTTAGTAATTAAATAAAGAATAAGGATTGTAATAGTACCGAATATAAATGAGGCAATTCCCATTATACTTTCATGCGAGAGTGTGGCATTAGGAAATAATTGTAAGTAGATTCTAGATAAATACCAAGTAAAGGCATCTAGTGGTGCTGATCCTAAATTAGTATAAATAATAACTTGGACCCCAACACCGACTAAAATCAATCCAAGTAAATAGATTGAAAATTTAATTATAAATTTTTTATTTATTTTCATTAGTCTAGTACCGATAGTAAGCTTTCTTTTGAAAAACTATATTTGTTTTTTGGAAAGCGAATTTTCTTCATAATTTTATTAACTCTTTTAACTTGTGAACGATTGATTACCGAAGTTTCTTTGATGAATCCAGGAACTGGTTCTAAAAATTCGCCAATTTCTTCGAAAACTAAGTCTGATTTTAAAACTTTTACTTCCGCTTGTGAGCGGTAGAAAATGTAATCAACAAATGGTGGAAATACCGTTGCAGTATTTTCACGCCATTCCATCGCTAATACTAACTCGTTACCATCATCTTTTAAAATATGATATTTTGGCACGAATACTTCTAATTCGCGGTAATAGTTTTGCAGTTGTGGAAGTTCATCAATATATCTAAAAATCGCTTGAGATTTTTGTTTATTAAGAATATGATATTCTTCATATTTATCTGGGTTACGATCTAGATATGATTTTTTAAGTGTCGTGAATACTTGCATAATAAAATCAATATCAACTTCCATTGGGTTATTAAATATTTCATAATAAATATAAAAACCAAATCGACTAGCTACTTGTTCAGCAATATATAAAACTTCTCTAACAAAATAATTTGGTGTTAAAATTGGAATTTCAATATGAACATTAACATCTAAAAAAGCCGCATCAATGCGGTAAATATTAGGAACGTGTGAACTTTTAGTTTGATAAAAGACCGCTTGATGTAGCAGCCTTGGGTGTGTATAAACAAATTCGGCACTTCTTGAGTCATGAATTCTAACTTGGAAATCTTCATTCGCTTCAAAAAACGCTCTTAACAAGCCGTAATCAACATTTCTGTTTTGTTTTTTAAAGAAATGTAGGCTAAATGTTGTCATCTGGTCAACCCCTTATTATAAATATAATAACACATTTATTTTTATCTTACAAAATAATCTTTTTTATTTTCTAAGTTTTTTAAGATCTTCATAATTTGTTTGATCAATTGTAAGTGGTGTAATTACAATGTAATCATTATCTAAATTATATGCATCAGTATCAGTTGGTTCATCATAAATCATTTGACTATATGTAATTTTATAATCATTTGATCCTTGAATTGGACTAAATTCAGCGTGGAATAATCTTCTACCTTGAGTTGTATATTTAATTCCATTAACTTTTTCAGCTCTTGGAATGTTTACATTTAGTAACTTAAAATTTAAATACTTTTTACTAGTAATTACTTCTTCTAAAACTAACCCAATTTTATATTCTAAGTTAGGGCTATCGATGTAATGTGTTGATAATGCTAAACCAGGAATTCCTAAAACAACTGCTTCCCTAGCGGCAGCAACTGTACCTGAATATAAATGATCACTTGAAATATTAAAGCCAGCATTAACTCCGGCGATAACTAAATCAAACTCTGTATCAAATAAGGCAACACCAACTCTTACACAGTCCGCAGGAAAACCATCAACGGCGATAGTTTTTTCAGATCCTGATAAATGATAAGATTCCTTATCAACATAGATCTTATTTGAAATAGTAATTCCATGGCTCGTTGCCGATTGATGTTTTATCGGTGCTGATACATATACAAAACCATATCTAGAAGCAACTTTAACTAAGGTTTCTAAATATGAAGATTCAATTCCGTCATCATTTACAACTAGGATTCTCATGATTATTTCCTCCTTTTAGCTAAAATACTAGCACAACGCGAACATAACTCATCTTCATTAATTTCTGGAACTAAATTCCAACATCTAGAGCATGTCACATGATTAGATTTCGTTACTTTAACTACAACTTCATGACCAACTTCAACGTTGATATCTGCAACCATTAATACTTGAATTAAATCAATTTCTAGTAATTTGATAGCTTCATCAATTTCTTTAGTAATCGTAACATCTAATTTCGCTTCTAATGTTTTTGAAAGTAATTTATCCGCTCTAGCAACTTCAATTTCTTTTAAGACTTCATCTCTTAAAACTTCAAATTTAGAAAAAGCTTCTAAGTATTCTTCAAATTCCACTTTTTGTTTAGTTGGCATATCCTCTAAATAGATATCTTCAAAATCACGATGTGGAATATACTTGTACACTTCTGATGCTGTATGCGGAATAATTGGTGTAAGTAGTTTTAATAGTCTTAAAAGAATATCATAAATAGTTGATTGCACTGATCTTCTTTCAAAATCATTTTCATCTAAAATATATAAAATATCTTTTGTATAATCTAAGTAAAATGCACTGATATCATTGATGATAAACGGCATTATTAAGCGTAATATCTTTTCAAAGTTATATTGTTCATACGAATCGATTACTTCGTTAGTTAGATTGATTGCTTTTAAAGTCATAACACGATTTAGTTTGCCTCGCATTGAGAATCCTACATGATTAATTTTTGGATCAAAATCGCTAATATTACCAAGCATAAATCTAAAAGTGTTTCTAATCTTACGATATGTTTCAGAAGCTTGTTTTAAAATATCATCAGATAAAACAACATCTGATTCATAATTAACACTTGCCACCCAAACTCTTAATACGTCAGCTCCAATTTGATTTGATACTTTATTTGGATCAATAACGTTACCTAAAGATTTAGACATTTTTTGACCTTTAGGGTCTAAAATAAATCCGTGTGAAATTACTTTTTTATAAGGTGCCTTATCTTGGTAAGCTACACTATTAATTAGCGAAGAGTTAAACCAACCACGATATTGGTCACTACCCTCTAAGTAAACATCAGATTGTTTACCGCCTAAAGTTAGAAAACTTGTTCCTGAGTCAAACCAAACATCCATTGTGTCTTCTTCTTTAACAAAGATTCCGTTTGGACTATTAGGGTTAGTATATCCTTTTGGAAGTAAATCTTTAGCATCTTTTTCATACCAAATATTTGATCCGTGTTTTTCAAATAAATCAGCGATATGCAAAATTACTTTTGGATCAATTACTGCTTCACCGTTTTCACAGTAAAATACTGGAATTGGTACTCCCCAAACTCTTTGGCGAGAAATACACCAATCTTCACGATCACGAATCATATTATAAAGTCTAACTTCACCCCATTTTGGTTTCCATTCGACATTATTTTCAATTTCATTAAGTAATTGTGGTTTTAATTTTTCTATAGAAGCAAACCATTGTGGTGTCGCTCTAAAGATAATTGGTTTTCTAGTTCTCCAGTCATGTGGATATTGGTGTTTAACTTTAGTATGACGAAGTAGTACACCTAAGTCACTTAATTTTTCAATAATCTTAGGGTTAGCATCAGCGTAAAATAGCCCACTGAACTCACCTGCTTCTTCAGTTAAATATCCTTCTGGATTAACTGGAGATAAAATATCTAAATTATATTTTTGACCAACGATATAGTCATCCGAACCGTGTCCTGGTGCTGTATGAACTAAACCAGTACCGTCATCAGCAGTAACGTGTTCTCCTAAAATAACTGGTGAAGTTCTTTGATATATTGGGTGAACATATTCTAAGTTTTCTAATTGTTCACCTAAGTATGTTTTTAGAATTTTAACATTTTCAAATGATAAAATTTCTGTTAAATCTTTTAATCTTGATTTAGCAACAATATATTTGTTCTTGTTAGTTGAAATTAAAACATATTCTAATTTTGGATGGACTGAAGTTGCTAAGTTAGCTGGTAACGTCCATGGTGTAGTAGTCCAAATAATTAATTTAGCATCTTTTAATTCTCCAACTACATTAACTAACGGGAACGCAACATAAATTGAATCAGATGTTACTTCATGGTATTCAATTTCTGCTTCAGCAAGTGCTGATTCACTTGATGGTGACCAGTAAATTGGTTTTAATCCACGGTAAATTAAACCGCGTTCAACCATTTTAGCAAATAATCTAATTTGTCTTGCTTCATAATCTGGTGTTAAAGTTAAATAAGGATTAAACCAACGACCTAAGATACCTAAACGCATAAATTGCTCTCTTTGACGAGCAACTTGTGCGTGGGCAAAAGCCGCACATTTTTCTCTAAATTCAACTTTACCTAATTTTTTACGGTCAACCCCTTGTTTAGTAACTGCAACTTCGATTGGTAGTCCGTGTGTATCCCAACCTGGAACGTAATCGCAATACATTCCAGACATTGTTTTGTATCTAATAATAAAATCTTTTAAGATTTTGTTTAAAGCTGTCCCCGCATGAATATCACCATTTGCGTATGGAGGACCGTCATGAAAAACAAACTCAGTGTTTCCTTCGTTTTTCTTTAATACTTTTTCATATAAATTTATTTCATCCCAAAAAGCTTGGATTTCTACTTCTTTGACACCTAGATTACCGCGCATTGGAAAATCTGTTTTAGGTAATAAAAGTGTATCTTTATAGTCTTTTTTCATCATCAATAACCCTCTATCTCTTTAATTAGTTCTTCCATTGTCCCGTCTTCGTAGACATGTTTGTCAGCAAACATATAATGTTGACCATTTCTAAATATATAAATTTCTCCGTCAATTGCAAAAACGACACCTGATAAAAAAGCCATTGCTTTATTAGCTTCATCAATTTCAAGTAAGTCAAAGTTTAAAATATGAGGAATTCCTTTTTTAATCTCTTCCGCTATTTTAGTTAAAGTTTCATCAGTTGAATCTTTAAATTGCACAAAAGAAACTAATGATTTAGTTTCAGGCACGAAGATATCTTCAGAAAGAACTTCTTTTTTCTTTCTACGAAATAGTTTACTAAAACACATATTTTCGCCTCCAATTTAGTGATATATCACTATATATTTTATCATATATTAATTAAACGTTAAATCTAAAGATCATAATGTCGCCATCTTTTGGCAAATATTCTTTACCTTCAAGTCTAACTTTTCCTAATTCTTTCGCTTTTTGCATATTGCCGGCACTTATTAAATCATTATACCCAACAGTCTCAGCGCGAATGAATCCTCTTTGAAAATCAGTATGAATTACGCCAGCACATTCAGGGGCAGTCATACCACCAACAAATGTCCAAGCTCTAGTTTCTTTTTCACCAATTGTAAAAAACGTTTTTAAACCTAATAGTTCATAAGTTTTGATAATTATTTCATCTAATGTTGGCCTTTCTAAGCCAAATTCACTTAAAAACTCTTTTTGTTCCTCTTTAGATAAACTAGCAAGCTCACTTTCAAGTTTAATGGATACCGGAATTAATACATGATTGTATTTATCAAGGTATATTTTTAAGTCTTGATAAAGTTTATTTCCTTCTAAATTAGTAATATCATCATCAGCGATATTCGCTAAGAAGATGATTGGTTTTAAGGTTAAAAAGTTAAAGTTTTTAATCGCTTTTCTTTCTTGATCAGTTAAATCAATAGTTTTTGGATCGTTTAATTCTTCTAATGATTTTTTAATTTTAGTTAAAGCTCCGTATTCTAAAATGGCGTCATCTTCTTTTAATTGAACTCTTTTTTCAATTCTAGGAAGCCTGCGATCAATAATATCTAAATCAGCTAATGCTAACTCCATAGTAATAGTTTCGACGTCTCTAATTGGATTTACTTCTCCTTCAACGTGGATAATATCATCATTTAAAAAACATCTAACTACTTGACAAATAGCGTCAACTTCTCTGATGTTTGATAAAAATTGGTTTCCTAAACCTTCACCTTTTGATGCTCCTTTTACTAACCCTGCAATATCAATAAATTGGAAAGCAGTTGGAACGATTTTACTTGATTTATGTAATTCATGAAGCACTTCTAATCTCGGGTCATCAACTAAAACTACACCTACGTTTGGATCAATTGTGGCAAATGGGTAGTTTTCAGCAACGACGTTACTTTTAGTAATGGCATTAAAAAGAGTTGACTTGCCAACATTAGGCATTCCTACAATTCCTGCTCTTAACATGTTATCACTAAATAAAAAAGGCCTAAGCCTTATTTATTCCCCTTAATCCAAGAAGGTAATTTAGAGCTTCCTTTACTTTTTGGATTTCTCTCTTCTCTTAGAGGTTCTTTTCTAATATTTGGTGTAGATATTTCATTGGCTTCGTTTGTATTTTCATTTTGTGACCATTTCATTTGTTCTAATACAGCTCTAGCTAAATCAGAATCTTCTTCTTTAGTGCGTAGTTCTAATCCCGTTGCCACAACAGTTACGACTAATTCATCTTCTAAGTCACGGTTAATAGTTGTACCCCAAATGATATTAATTTCATGTGAAGTCGCGTTTCTAATTTCAGTTAAGACAGCTTCCATTTCAAAAACTGTTAAATCAGTTGATGCTGAGATATTAACAATTGCGTCAGTTGCTCCGTCAATACTAACATCTAAAATATCAGAGTAAATAGCTTTTCTAGTAGCGTCAACTGCGCGTGATTGCCCACTAGAAATTCCAATACCCATTAGAGCGGTACCTTTATTTTCCATTACAGTTCTAACGTCAGCAAAGTCAACGTTAATCATTCCTGGAACGGCAATTAATTCGGCAATTCCTTGAACCCCTTGACGCAGGATATTATCTGATTCTCTAAAAGCGTCTAAAAGACGTGTACTTGTATCAGAAATTTTTAATAAGCGGTCATTTGGAATAATGATTAAAGTATCAATATAAGGGCGCATTTCTTCAATACCCTTGATTGCATTTTTCATCCTTGTTGGTCCTTCAATTTGGAAAGGTTTAGTAACAATTCCAACTGTAAGGGCACCTAATTCTTTAGCGATTCTTGAAACAACTGGTGCTGCTCCAGTACCAGTTCCTCCGCCCATTCCAGCCGTAATAAAAATCATATCAGCTCCGGCTAATGCTTTTCTAATTTGTTCTTCAGATTCTAAAGCTGCGTCACGACCAATTTCAGGTTTTTGACCAGCTCCTAAACCTTTAGTTAAATGTTTACCTATTACGATTCTTTCTTGAGCATGCGAATAAAGCAGGTCTTGTTGATCTGTGTTAATTGCGACATATGATACACCCTTAACATCATTTTCAATCATCCTGTTTACTGCGTTTCCACCGCCGCCACCTACCCCAACTACCTTAATATTAGGTTTTAGGCTATCTTCAAAGTTATTATCTTCATAATCATTGCCATAATCACGAAATGTCATATTTTACCACTCCTACGTTAATATAGTTTACTATATTTTATTAACGAAATAAAATATTAAATGAATTTTTCTTAATAATTCGTCTTTTTATAGAATTCTTCTCTAAAATCTAAAAGTCTATTCTCTTTAATCGCCTGTCTAATTTCAGCCATTAAATGTTTTAAATATAATAAATTTTGATAAGTTAAAATTCTTGAGGCTAGAATTTCACTTTCTCTAAATAAATGTCTAACATAACTTTTTGTATATTTAGAAATTGGACTTTTTATATTTGGATCAAGTGGGTCCATATCAAATTTATATTCCAATTTTTTAATATTATATTTACCAGTTGTTGATAAAACCATACCGTGCCTTGCATTTCTTGTTGGAAGGACACAGTCAAACATATCAATTCCCCTAATAACACCTTCAACTAAATCTTCAGGCGAACCAACACCCATTAAATATCTTGGTTTATCAAAAGGTAATATATCATTTAAAAATGCGGTTATGCGGTACATATCTTCTTTTGCTTCCCCAACAGATAAGCCGCCAATAGAATAACCATCAAAGCCGATTTTCATCAATTCTTCTGCTGAGTGACGTCTTAAATCTTCGTATAACCCACCTTGAACAATTCCAAATAATGCTTGATCAGTTTTCAAATGATCTTTTCCTCTTTTGGCCCATCTTAGCGTTCTTTCTAGTGAGTTTTTTTGATATTCATAACTCGCTTTACCTGGAGGGCACTCATCAAATGACATAATTATATCAGCGCCAATCGCTTCTTGAATTTCAATTGATAACTCAGGTGACAAAAATAACTCAGCACCACTTTTATGATGTCTAAAGGTAACACCCTCTTCTTCAATTGTTCGAAGTCCAGATAAAGAAAACACTTGGAAACCACCACTATCAGTTAACATTGCCCCGTCCCAGTGCATCATCTTTTTAACACCACCATGAGCTTTAATAACGTCAACTCCTGGCTCGAGCCATAAATGATAAGTGTTTGATAAAATTAAACCTTCTGAAACTTCGCGAATTTCTTGTGGGTTTAATGTTTTTACGGTTGCTTTAGTGCCAACAGGCATAAAAATTGGAGTTTCAAAAACGCCTGACGGCGTTGTTAATTTTCCTAATCTTGCTCCACTTTGTTTACATGTATGTAAAACTTCAAATTTTATCAATTTATTCACCATATTAATTATATCATAAAAAAAGACTAAACACGGGAGTAAAGAAAATAAAATGTTTAGTCTTTTGTTTTATTAATTTTTAACTTAAATTAAAAGTCATAAGTACGCATTATTTCTGCTGGACTCTTTCTTAAAAGAGTTAAGACTGGAATTATTCCCGCTAAAATATTAATTAAATAAACAAGTATAATTCCAAGTAGCAACGTTGGATAATGCGGCCTAATTAGTGTTAATGTTCCAATAGTGCTTGCGGCAAATCTTAGGAAAATGCCAACACTAATTAAATAACCGATTAAAGATGTTAGTGTCGTTAAAACGACAATATCAACTATAAATAATTTAACAATCTCAAATCGTTTTACTCCTAAACTACGGTAAACATTAATTTGGTAAATATGTCTTAACATCTCTGATTTACTAATAAAGAAATAACCGAGTGATGAAAGTAAGAAAATTACAACGCTAAATGTTAAAATCCCAGCAAGATCGACTGCTTTACCAGCCATTTCTGATTGAATTTGAACGGTTCTAGCATTGACTACAGGATGGTTTTTATTAATTCTTGCAACTAATTCTTGATCAGTAGTAAATAGTTTTTTGGTAGTTCCACCGTTTTGGAACTCTTCATTAAATGAAGCCATTAATGTAGTTGGAACTAAAAATCTTTCTGAGCCGTCACTATCACCATTTATTTTTGCAACTCCTACAATTTTTAGAGTAATAAATTTAGTTTCATTACTACTTGGATTTCTAAATGGAAAATCGATAGTTTCAGGGGTAAAAGTATATGTTGGGTCACTAATATCAAGATGCCATTCATTAATTAAAACTTCCATATAATTATCAGTAAATGCAGTAGGTAATGAACCGTATGATAAAGTATAATCTTTGGACTCTAGTGGAACAAATTGATTAAATGTGGAAAATTCTAAAACAACTGAAGCATTGATTGCATTTGCAACCACTCTTTTAGCAAAGACTAATGGACTCGTACGTTTAGAAATACCGACTATCTTTAAATTACTCAATCCTTTAACTGACGCTTTTTTTCCAATAATCGCTCTAATATCATAAATACCCATCGTTTGCTTATCAGACATAATTTTCTCAGCAATAGATTTTGTAATTACGATTTCATTATCATTTTGCGGCAGTGTTCCATATAAAAGTTCACTTTCTTTTATCTCTTCAACGGGAACTAAAGTAACAAAAGTTTGATATGATCCCGCTTTATTTCCTACAGAACTTATATAAAGTGTAGTTCCATATGAATAGTCATTTCTCATCAAAAACAAATTAGTTTCGCCTTCAATTTTAAATGGGCTCGTGTTTTTTTCATCTCCGATATAATATATATCTTTATCAACAATTTCATCTTCAGGAATTTTATGAGTAAATAAATTTCCAATTCTAATTGCCCCAATGGCAATTAATGCTCCTGAGATGATTAAAGCTAAAAATAGTAATTTACCTCTAAATGATTTATTAAATAATTTAGAAAATGAAACTCTTAAATTAGTTTTAAGTGAAAATAATTTTCTTTTACCTAATTTTTCTGGTTCAATTGATAAATCTTGATATTCAAAATCAGTTTGACTTAATTCTTCTGGTTTTCTCGTTACTTTTTCTTCTAAGATTTTAACTCTACTATTTTCGTTTAATAAATCAACTCTTACATTTTCACTTGATTTAATATATAAAGTACCATCTTGGAAAATAAGTGAAACTTTTAATTTATTTTTATCATCACCGAAATATTCGATTTCTAAATTATCTTTTGTTAATTTTTCTTTTGTTGATAATTCTGATAAATAAATTTCGTTTTCTCTGACAAATTCATCGGTTACACCCGATTTATTTTCAACATCGCTTGTTATTTTACCATCAACTAAAGTAATAATTCTATCACTATAATACTTAGCAATCGTTTCTTCATGAGTAACTAAAATTACTAATTTATGTTCACTAATTTTTCTTAAGATATTCATGACTTCAATTTTATTTTTTGAGTCAATATTTCCTGTAGGTTCATCAGCAATAATAAAATCTGGATTTTTAACTAACGCTCTTGCGATTGCAACTCTTTGTTGCTGTCCGCCTGAAAGCTCCTGAGCTTTCTTGCGTTTAAACGGTAACATATTAACTAAATCAAGGGTATATTCAACTCTCTTTTTAATAAATTCATCATCATTAATACCTAACATCTTAAGGACAAAAGCGACATTATCAAAGACTGATAAATTATTAAATAAATTATAGTTTTGGAAGACGTATCCAATTCGTTTTGAACGAATATTATCAAAGTCTTTAACTTTGTTTCCTTCAAATAAAATATCACCCTTAGTTGGTTTGTCTAATCCACCAACAATGTTTAAAATTGTTGTTTTACCGCTACCTGAGTGTCCAAATAAAGTAACTATTCCTTTATCAGGAAAATCGATAGTAACGTCATTTACCGCCTTTACTTCATTAGAGCGACCCTTATTAAATGATTTATAAATATTTTTTATCTTAATCATCTTAGATCACCTCCTCAATTTGTAAATTCTTAATGACCGTGATCTTAAAGATACGTTTATTAAATCTAAATCCTAACCAAATAGAGAACAACATAAACATAATAAATAATACTAAATAACTATACCAAGGTAACATTCTAAAATCGATAAAACTAGTTGGTACAAATACTGTCATTATCGCAACTATAATCATTAATGAAATATATGCAAACAAACTAATAAATATTTGTTGATAAATTACTAATCTACCGACAGTTTTTTCATTTGTACCAATCGAACGGAAGATTGCAAAATCTTTCTTTCTAGCATTCATACTATTACGAATAACAAGTCCTAAGATTGCATATAAGAAAAGTAATCCTAATATCGCCCCACCGAAGACAAACATAGATATAACTTGTTTTAAGACGGATATTCCGTCAATTAGTGGTGGGGAATACGTTAATATTTGATAAGTTGTATTATCTAAGCTAGCAATTAATAAATCGGCATCAATCTTATCATTAACGATTAGTGATATCGCATAACGATCTTGATACATCGCTTGGGTAATTTCTGATAATTTTTTGTAACTAATTTCAATTCCGTAATCATCGATACTAGGTGTATAACTAGCTTCTGACATTAGCGAATTATAATATGATTTATTATTATCTTTTACTTCTATTCTAGTAATATCATCTACCAAATATTGCGGAATTATAAGATCTGTTGTAATAGAATTATCGAAATTAATAACGTGAATCATCCCAGGCTTACCGTCAACTGAAACTGTTAAATTCGATGCTGCTTCTAATACTAAACAATCAAATCCCAAATGATTTGGTGTGCCAAATCTTTCATCTAAATACAAAGTTGAATTATTGTCTTTAGAAAATCCAGTAATTTTAACTTTAACTTTTCGTTCATTAGAATAATGTTGACCAGCAAATACTAATTCTACTTCTTCATTTACTTTAAATGATGATCTAAAGTTACTTGATAAAACAATTTCATTTACTTCTGTTGCTGGTTTTCCACTAAGTAATTCACCTTTCCCTTTAGAAAAGATAGTGTTATGACTAATACCTAAAACTTCTTCAACCGGATATGATAACCTCCCAGATTTAATTCGAACATATCTACAAGAGTCAAAAAATTGTAGACTACTACTTGCAACACTTACTACTTTTGAGTTTGACCTAAATGCTTCCAATTCAGCATCATTAATCGGTTGACCGTCATGTCTTTGAATATTTAACCTGTTTTCAGTGTACATGTTTCTATTAAAAGATAAATTGCTTCCTATGTTATCTACTTCATTAACTACCATTTGCCCGCCAGCATACATCACTGAAAATAATAGCATTACCGCAAGTTGCGTAATTAATAAGAAAATAAATCGTTTAGGTTTAGAAAATAAATCCATTAAACTCCATCTAATGGTTTGTTTAGTAGTAAATTCTTTTATTTCTGGTTTAGTAATTTCTGCATTAGATCTCACTTCTTTTAATTTAATATCTTCAACTACTTGTCCGTCATGAATTTTAACTCTTCTTGTCGCATATGGTTTTACTTCTTCATAATTATGAGAGACAACTATTACTAGTTTATCTTTTGAAATCTCATCTAAAAGTTTCATAACTTCAGCGCCTGCTTTTGAATCTAAGTTACCCGTAGGTTCATCAGCAACAATAATCGGGCAGTCTTTTGCAAGTGCTCTTGCAATAACGACTCTTTGTTTTTCACCGCCTGATAATTTAGCTGTTTTATGATTTTTCCTATGAGTTAACCCAACTCTTTCAATTAATTCTAAAGCTCTTTTTCTTATTTTATCTTTTGGATAACCTTGTAATTCTAATGCTAAAACAATATTTTGAATTACTGTATAAGAATCAATAATATTATAATTTTGGAAAACAAACCCAACATAAGTTGAACGATATTTTTCTAAATCTTCAATTTCATAATGACTTGTTGGCTCTCCAAAAAGATACATTTCACCGTCTTCATATGTATCTAGTCCTGAAATTACGTTAAGTAAGGTTGTCTTACCTGAGCCGGATTCACCGACTACAGCGACAAACTCACCAACTTTAAATTCTAAATTAGCTTTAACAAGTCCAACTGAAACTCCAGCTTCAGTTTTATAGTATTTACTAACGTTTATTAGCTTGATCATTTAAAAACTTCACCTTCTTTAATATCTCATCTGGATGATTGATAATATTTGTCGCATTATATTTTTTTAATGTTTCTAAGTCTCTAAATCCCCATGTAACGGTAATCATCTGGATATTAGCATTTTTAGCAGTTAAAATATCAACATCACTATCGCCAACATAAATTACTTCATTAGTTGCAAGTTGCATCTTCTCAAGTGCAATACTTACTAAATAAGGACTAGGTTTAACTGGTTTCCCCGATCTTGCACCAATGGCAATATCAATTAAACCTAAAAACTTATTTTGATTTAATAATTTAACATCATGATCATCTTTATTAGAGACAACCGCAAGTTTTAAACCTTTTTTTCTTAAGTCTTTTAAGGCTTCGATAATACCATCATATGGTCTAGTTAAAATATCATTATTTTTTTGATAATATTCTTGGTACTCACTATGCACTTTTAATAAAACTTCTTCTTTAACCGTACTAGGTAGCGATGTTTTAATTAAATGCATAGATCCACTTCCTAAACTTAATTTAGTTTGAGGAATCGTTCTTTTAGGAAATCCATTTTTCTCTAAAATAAAATTTAAGGCATTATTAATATCTTCTATTGTATTAAGTAATGTCCCATCCAAATCAAAAATAATTCCTTTAATCATGTAATCACCTCTTGTCATAACATACACTCATTTTATCATTTATATGATAATGAAACTACATTTATTAGTAAAAACGGGGTTAATTTTACCTCTTTTCTAAATAAAAACATAATTTAATAAAATTCTCTTGACTTTTTATCATAATCTATGTAAAGTATTTAAGCATGGGGATGTTTATGGATTCGCCGGGGTATGATAAGTTATTATAAGCAAGTCTTGGTTACGCAAGTAAAAACGTCGAGGTTATAATAACCGGAAACCAAAATTTAGCATTTGCTTAAGAAAAAGCAAAAACCAAACTAGAAAATCTCTTACATTTTCTAGGGCGGCACATTTTTAGTAAGATATATTAGTTTTGATGCTAATAGAAACTGACGAACTTTAATTAGCTAGCTAATCTTTAGTTTGAGTATTTAATAAACTTAGCGAAATAACCTAAATACTATAAACTTGTAGAAAGTAATCTCTTATGTACTTCGTACAGGGGTTCAAATCCCCTCATCTCCACCATATTGAAAGCATAGGTTTGATACAAAAGTGTCTGACCTTTTTTATTTGGAATAAAGGGCGAAAACCCCTATATTCCATCTGCCACAAATTAATAGCTAGAATAGAAACACAAGTTTATAATGAATTTTTAGTCGCTTTATACCTAAACATAACTACAATTTAACGATTACCTTACAATTTAACGATTACCATACAATTTAACGATTACCATACAATTTAACGATTACCATACAATTTAACGATTACCATACAATTTAACGATTACCTTACAATTTAACGATTACCTAAAATTTTTTTAGGTTTGGTTGAAATATTATTATATTATATTGTTTAAATGTTATAAAGATGTTGTAATACTTTTGGGTGATAACTATATGAATTATTCTATATTAATTAAATCTTTAAGAGATAAAATGTTAGTCTCACAGCAAGAATTGGCAAGATTACTTGATGTTTCTTTTGCCACGGTTAATAGATGGGAAAAAAATAGAACAACACCATCAATAAAAGCTAAGAGGAAATTATCTCCTCTTTTCATAAAATATAATATTATCATGGAGGAGAAAAATAATGAAAGTAAATAAAAAACTTGATTTGATGTGGGATGATGATTTAATTGATGTGTCATCAGATTCTAACTTTATATGGAGTATTGCTAACAAATTACGTGGGACATATATGCCTGATAAATATGGTGATGTAATTATTCCAATGACCATTATTCGTAGATTTGAATGTGCATTACAACCAACTAAGAAAAAGGTAGTAAAACTATTTAAGGAGAATCCAGCCTACCCAACTCTAAAAATTGAAAAAGAAGCGGGATTTCAGTTTTATAATGTAAGTGATTATACTCTAAAAAAATTACTTGATGAGCCAGACAAACTTTCAGAAAACTTTAAGAATTATATCGAAGGGTTCTCGCCCAATGTTCAAGAAATAATGAAGGAATTAGATTTATTTAATCATATAGATAAAATGGATAAGGGAGGATGCTTATATTCAATTGTTAAGTCATTCTCTGAACTAGATTTAAATCCGGAAACTTATGATTCAATTAAAATGGGATATATATTTGAGGATTTGATTGGAAGATTCTACCAAAATGTTGATGCTGGGCAATACTATACCGGTCGCGATATAATAAAGACTTTAGTATCGATATTAACTGCTGAAGGAAGTGATGATATATTTGATGAACATAGAGTCATTACTGTGTGCGATCAAGCTTGTGGAACAGGTGGAATGCTTTCTACAGCATATTCATATTTAAAACACATTAATCCTTCAGCTGATATTAGGCTGTTTGGCCAAGAATTTATGGGACAGTCATATGCAGTAGGTTTAGCAGAGATGTTGATTAAAGGACAAGATGCTAGAAATTTTAGACATGCAGATACTTTTAAAGAAGATTGTTTCAAGAATGTTAAAATGAGATACTTAATAGAAAATCCTCCGTTTGGAACACCATGGAGTGGTAAAGATGCTAAAGAAGGACAAGAGAGTGCAGTACGAGAAGAGCATAACAAAGGATTAGGCAATTCAAGATGGGGAGCAGGATTACCTTCTGGTGGAGATTCTCAATTAATATTTATGCAATCTGCAATAGATAAAATGGATGACAAAATAGGTAGAGCTGCAATAATTCAAAATGGATCTTCTTTATTTGCTGGAAATACATCATCAGGAGAAAGCCAAATAAGAAAGTGGATGATAGAACAAGATTTAATTGAAGCCATCATTGCACTGCCGACAGATTTATTTTATAACACAGGGATTCAGACATATGTTTGGATATTGTCCAAAAATAAAAGCGATGCTAGAAAAGGGAAAATTCAATTAATAGATGCCTCGAATATTTACAGCAAACTTAGAAAATCCATAGGAGATAAAAAGAATGAATTAACACCAGAAAATAGGAAAAAAATAACTGAGTTATATGTTAAATTTGAAGAAAATGAGTTAGTAAAAATATTTGATAAAGATGAATTTATATATAGAGAATATTCAATTATGCAACATCAAAGAAAGAAGCTAAGCGATATGCTGCTTACTTAGTTCTTTGCGATTTCTTTGGATTACCAGACGAATTTAGTGAGGAGGATTAAAC
>FZPS01000156.1_pt201 | contig 21528 bp, 20 predicted proteins | sample 1817821 | NCBI WGS metagenome assembly FZPS01 (sample SAMEA104158645, study PRJEB21678) | metagenome | place: Germany | collected 2015-04-21 | reverse complement strand
TTAGTGTGTTTTCTTCTGCCTCTAACGCTTTACTCCACTGCTGCGGGAAGTCCTTCCTGAAGGGCCAGGAACAGGCTGTGGGAGAGAAAGCCGGCACAGGTGGCGAAGGCGGCCCCCGTTTTGGCGCATGTTAAGGGATGCATGTTATTGTTTTGGCGAAGGCGATTGCGTAAATCTAAGGTTTCGATATGCAACCGAAGCCTGTGCTGCCAGGTTTTTGGCTGTGGTTCTCACTTTGCAGTCCCATTTCGTTTTAACTCACAAGGAAACTTTACCTTGACCAAATGGGCACGGTCTGCTGCTTGAGAGGCAGCGGGCTTTTTTAGTAAGGCTGACTGTCGATGGTGTAGTTGAAGGACTTGTAAAGGGATTTGGGATTTGGAGGCGAATTGGCATTAGCAGAATGTTTACAGACTGAGCCAGGTTTTCTGCTCACAGTGCTGAAGGTGGCTGGATACTAATGGCAGCATCCGCCGTAATCTGCGATGATCTAACAGGGGCAATGGAGATCGGCCTTCACCTCTACAGGCGTGGTTTGACAGCTGATGTATTCCTGGACGGTCAGCTGCCCATTCCTTCCTCGGATGAGAACAGGGCGGTGGTTATAACCACCGATACCAGGATCACGAGCCCAACCGAGGCGGCTGAGAAGGTCGGTATGACGCTGAGCGAGCTGTCTAGGGCGGGCTTGGAGCTTGTATACAAGAAAATAGACTCCACGCTGCGGGGCAATTTGGGAACAGAGTTGGACGTTTGCTTAGCTTGGGGATGCTTCGATCTCATTGTGCTGGCCCCTGCTCTCCCTGGGAGTGGGCGGATTACCCAACACGGTCGTCACTCGCTCCTAGGGGGCAAGCTGGATGATCCCCTATCTCCCATCTCCGATCCTTACATCCCCGCCCTACTCCAGCAGCAAACCAAGTTGATCGCGGAAGTGATTGACCTGGAAACCGTCCGCCAAGGCTCCGAACCTTTAAACCGGGTGTTCACCAGGCTTAAAGAAAGGGGATGCCAGGTGGCAGCGGTTGATGCAGTAGTAGAACAGGACCTGCGGATTATCGCCGCGGCCATTGAAAAGAGCGCTCTGCGGCTGCTGCCTTGCGGCTCGGCAGGTCTGTTTGCTGAACTACAACTGCCCTTCCAGGTCCCAGCCTGGGAGGCCAAAGAATCGGAACCGTCGGGGGAAACACGGAGGGGGCCTCTGCTCATCCTATCCGGCAGTCCCTCCCCGGTCACCAAGGAGCAGATCAGGCTGGCAAAGGAAAGGGGAGTCCCCCTGATAACCTGGGCGGTGGATCTTGGACGTGCCCGATCTGAGCTGGAGTTAGAGTTGGAAGAAGTGGCTCAAGAAGCAGTGGGGTACTTGCAGCAAGGCAGGAGCGTAATAGTGGATGGGGCGGCCCCCAGCAGGGAAGAGCTGGCCAGCAGGTATCCCACTAGAGAAGGACTCCTCGCTGCCAGCCAGCAGGTTACGAGGTGGCTGGCGAGGTGCCTAAAGGGGATCACCAGTGAAGTGCTGCCTGCGGGAGTGATGGTCGTGGGTGGGGATACCGCTAGGGAGGTATGCCGGGAACTGCGGGTTCCAACTGTGCGCCTGATCAACGAAGTTGAGCCCCTGGTTCCTGTAGGTCGGATTCTGATCCAAGATCAGGAACTGCCCTTCATCACTAAAGCGGGCGGTTTGGGAAGCCCAGAGGTGCTTCGTCGAGCCATCGGTTATTTCCAAGCTGGAGTGCTTGGCTGAAGCCATACGTAGTTACATCAAACCAGAACTAATGAGCAGAGAGGAAGAAGTCGCTTGCGCACACATGTCCCTATTATCGGCATTTCTATGGGCGATCCCGCAGGGATTGGCCCGGAGATCGCGGCCAAGGCCCTCAGCAGCCCACAGGTCTACGATCTGTGCCGTCCGCTGATTGTGGGCGATGCCCAGGTCATGGAGCAGGCTGTGGGCATCGTGGGTACAGGTCTGAAGGTTAACCCAATCCAGAGCATCGCTGAGGCTAGATTTTCGCCAGGAACAGCGGATGTCTGGGATCTTGGTAATGTGGATGTGCACTCTTTGCAGCTCGGACAGGTTTCAGCTCACGCAGGAAAGGCAGCCTTTGAGGCGGTTAAGAAGGTGATTGAGCTGGCCTTAACTGGCGAGGTTCATGCTACGGTAACAGGGCCCATTAACAAAGAGGCCATTAATTTGGCCGGCTTTAACTACGCCGGCCATACGGAAATCTTCGCCGAGTTTACGCACACCAAGGATTATACTATGATGCTGGTGCATGAGCACCTGCGCGTCGTTCACGTTTCCACGCATGTGGCTTTGCGTCAGGCTTGTGACTTGGTCACTAAAGAGCGAGTGCTGAAGACGATCCGCTTGGCGGATCAGGCCCTCAAGGATATGGGCCTGCACAATGCCCGCATTGGTGTGGCGGGACTAAACCCCCATGCCAGTGATGGGGGGTTATTTGGACGGGAAGAGACGGAAGAGATCCAGCCTGCTGTGGCGGCGGCGCAGGCACTGGGGATCAACGCTGAGGGTCCCATTCCCCCCGACACCCTGTTCTCCAAAGCCTGGGGAGGTCAGTATGATGCAGTTGTAGCCATGTATCATGATCAGGGGCACATTCCCATCAAGGTCTTGGGTTTTCGCTACAGCGAACAGGAGCGCAAGTGGATGTCCGTGCAGGGAGTAAATATCACTCTGGGCCTGCCCATCATCCGCGTTTCCGTTGACCATGGGACTGCCTACGACCAGGCGGGTAGGGGTACAGCCAGTGCGGAAAGTCTGCTGGCAGCTATCGAATATGCTTCCCAGCTTGCCCAAAGGCGCCTGGAAGAGGAAGGGGCGAAGGGGTAGGCCTATGTTTACCTGGCTGGAAAACGCGCTGGCAGCCTATCCCAGCGTGGAACGGGTAACAGTCCTTTTGCTAATCGTATTTGTGGGTATGATTACGGCTAAAGCTGGAATTCTTGATGGACATGTGCGGCGTAAGCTTTCGGATCTGCTCATCTACGTCACGACGCCCCTGCTGGTGATCAGTGCATTCAGCTTAGAGTTTTCCCCAGAAAGGCTGGCCCAAGCGGGCGTAGTGGCGCTGATCAGCCTGGGAGTGCACATTTTCGCCATTCTTCTGGGTGCTGTGCTGTTCAGGAACGGTCGGCCCGAACAGCGTGCAGTCATGCGTTATATCTTAGTGTTTTCCAATTCCGGTTTTATGGGTCTGCCCGTGCTGGCCAGCCTCTGGGGCAGTACTGGCGTTTTTTACGGTGCGATCTATAATCTGGTGTCCGATCTTTTTTTATGGACCTTCGGGGTGATGCTCTTCCAGACACGAAACGCAAGGCGTATCCAGAGGGCACTGATTAACCCCGGAACAATTGCCGTGGCGGTGGGGATGCTCATCTTCCTCTTTTCGCTGGATATTCCCGGCCCACTGGCTCAGGCTGTGGAGCTTGTGGGGGGGCTTACTGCTCCCTTATCCATGTTGGTGATCGGCGCGCTTTTGGTGGAGAGTGATCTCAAGCGGATCTTCACGGGTCTCCAGGTGTACTATGTGTCTTTTCTGCGGCTTGTGGTGATCCCTGTAGCCGTGATGCTGCTCCTGAAAGGGCTGGGAACAGCTGGGGAGGTAGGTGCAGCCAGCGTAGCCCTGGCGGCCATGCCGGCTGCCGCCAACACGGTCATTTTCGCCGAGAAGTTCGGGGGCGATGCGGTGTTTGCCTCCCGCTGTGTGGCCCTATCCACCCTGCTGTCCATGATCACCATTCCCTTGCTCCTGCTGCCCTTTTCCTAGGAGTTTTGAGGCAGCCAAACTAAGCGGAAAAGCAGAGGTTGAGAGCTATGTACTTAACTCCCGAACTCGCTCAGCAGATTGCTGAACGGACCACCAGCGTCCTGGGAAAGAACATCAACATCATGGATCAAAACGGCATTATTATTGGCAGCGGGCATAAGGATCGTCTCAATACCTTCCATGAAGGCGCCGTCCGCGTGCTTCAGACTAAGAATCCCTTCACGGTGACCAATGCGGATGCCCAGAGCCTTCAGGGAGCTAAGCCCGGCATTAACCTGCCAATTCGGTTCAACGGTGAGATCATCGGTGTGGTGGGCATTACCGGTGATCCCCAGGAAGTGGAGCCTTATGGTGAAATCGTGAAGAACCTAGTGGAGCTGATGTTGGCCCACGACTTCCTCAGGCGGGAGGTAGAACTGGAAACGAGGCTCTTAGAGTCCTTCTTCCAGCAGGTCATTGGCGGTGAAATCAAAGACTTGCGGCTACTTGCGGAGCGGGCCAAACTGTTTAAGCTGGAGCTGGACTCCCTGCGCAGTGTAATAGTAATCCATGTTGAACCCTTTGATGCGCGCCAGATCAGTTATGAAATCCAGGACCTCACCCGCCATTTTCAGCTGGACAGACGGCACACCATCTTTTTCATTAGGGGTGAAAACTTGGTCTGCATTCGCACCGTGGCTCCCAAAGGGGGAGCGGGTGCGTTCGAGGATGCTTTCCCCGAGCAGGTGCTCAGCAGACTGGAAAAGGTGTTCCACAGTGTGGCCATGGGGGTGGGACAGACCGTGGCCAGCCTGCCCCAGCTGGAGTTCTCCTACGAGGGGGCCAAGTACGCGCTCAAGGTGGGAGCAAAAGTCCGTGACTCCTCCACCAGGATCTACCGCATTGACAATCTGGCTTTTGACTATTTTGTCCCCTACTTGGGTGAGAAGGCGGCCCACTACTTTTTGGACAATATGTTCCGTGGTTCCATGCAGAAGGTGTTCGAAGATCAGTCCATTGGTGAAGTTGTGGAAGGTTTGGTACGGAATGATCTCAACATCAGCCAAACCGCCAAGAGCTTGTTCGTCCATCGCAACACCTTACTGTACCGCATGGACAAAATCCGGGACGCCACGGGGTTGGATCCCAGAAATGCGATGGACTTGTTCACCTTATTGCTGGGTTATCACGTTTACCTGTATTACAAGTAGAATGCTAACTAAGTGCGAACTCCCGGGACACGCATCGGATGCCGGTGCGTGTTGCTTTTTTGTGCAAACTGCCCAGAACTAAGGCTTGCAAAAGGAATTTCCTGTTAAGATTATATATTGTTTGGCTTAGCTTCGGCTTGGTAATCTAAGTTTAACTTTGCAGTTAGAGTGCTTATGAAGTTGGTGAGAATCCGTATGAAAGTGTTAATTGCGCCGGACTCATTTAAGGGTAGTCTATCCGCCCGGGAGGTGGCCGAGAGCATCGCCTTGGGCGTGGCCAGTGTCTATCCAGAGGCCCAGATTGTCAAGCTGCCCCTGGCCGATGGGGGAGAGGGGACGGTGGATGCCCTGGTTACGGCCAGGGGGGGCAGGATCATCCACAAAGAAGTGGTGGGCCCTTTGGGCCAGCCCGTCCAAGCGTTCTTTGGTCTCCTGGGAGACGAAAACACTGCCATCATAGAGATGGCGGCGGCATCTGGCCTGGAGCTGGTTCCCCCGGAGCGGCGCAATCCCCTGAAGACGACCACCTATGGTACGGGACAGCTCATTGCAGCCGCTTTAGATGAAGGGGTGGAGAGGATTATCATCGGTATCGGCGGCAGTGCCACCAATGATGCCGGCCTGGGTATGGCGCAGGCCTTGGGAGTTGGCTTCAAAGATGCAGAAGGTCAGGAACTGGGTTACGGCGGCGAGGAACTGACCCGCCTCGTCCAGATAGACCTAAGTAATTTGGACCGCAGAATCGGGCGTACCGAGATCATTGTGGCCAGCGATGTAACCAATCCCCTCTACGGTGAAAAGGGAGCAGCCCATGTCTTCGGCCCCCAAAAGGGAGCCTCGCCCGCGGATGTGGAGCTTTTAGATCAAGGTTTGAGGAACTTCGCACAGGTTGTAGAGAAGCAGTTCGGCTGGGATGTAGCCTCCCTTCCCGGAGCGGGGGCTGCGGGAGGGCTGGGCGCTGCTCTAGCAGTGTTCCTCGGTGCTAGGCTTGAGTCGGGGATCAGCTTCATTTTAGATAGCTGCCACTTCGATGATCACCTCAAAGAAGCGGATCTGGTCATTACGGGGGAGGGCAAGCTGGATGCCCAAACCTTAATGGGCAAAGCTCCCTTTGGGGTTGCACAAAGGGCCAAGAAGCGGGGAGTGCCGGTATTGGCCTTAGGCGGGGCTGTGGATCCCAGTGCCGTGTCAAGTTTGAACAAATATCTGGATGCGGTGTTCAGTATTACCCAAGCGGCAGTGGAGTTGGAACAGGCCAAACCCAAGGCGCGGGAATGGCTCCAGGTCACGACAGAGCAGGTTTTGCGCTGTCTGCGCTATCTGCCCAGAGGCGAGTTTCGTTCTTAGTCGCGGGGGAGAGGTAACCCCTAGTTTGTAGCTTTTGCACAAATCGCGGCGCTGTATGAAGTAGTTTTTATATATGATGTACATTGTCTTTGTGCAATGATTGTTATAGACTTGTTTCTAAATCAGAGAGCAGGCGAGGAGATGGCTTTGCACCATCGCCGGGAAAGGGGGAGTGCGTTAACAGCGCTAGATCGGCATAGGGATGGAAGCTGGGACAGATGGAAACACGCTTGCGATTTCCTTCACAAGACATACGACGTCGGATTGCCCGCAAGACAGGTTTTAGAATTGTTGGCCCTAAAGCACAGTGTTTTCTAACAACGAGCAAACAGCAAGAAGAGGGGAGAATGAGAGTGAAGAAAACATTGATAGTTGCAGCCCTTGTAGTGGCCCTAGTGGCAAGCAGCGGCCTTGCCCTGGCTCAGCAGTTTGATGGTCAAGTGGTTTTCGGTGTTGTAGCCCCCATCACTGGCATCAACAACATGGTGGGCGAATATGTGGTAAATGGTGCTAAGCTTGCTCAGAAACATATTAATGAGAGCGGTGGCATCCTGGGGAAAGAGCTGGTCTTGGTGTTTGAAGATGAGGTGGACAACCTGCAAGCTTCCGTTAACGCCATGACCAAGATCATGAACTATCCCGACATCGTCGCCTTCTTCGGTTCCACCTACTCGTCCTATTGCATCGCCGTATCCCCCATCGTTCTCCAGAACCGAATCACCATGTTTGCTGGTGGCTCTTCTTACAACATCGTGAAAGAAAACAACCCTTACGTCTGGCAGGCTCGGATGACCGACGATCAATCTGGTCTGCTGCTGGCCAAAGCCGCCACCGAAAACCTGGGTATGAAGAACCCCGCTATTTTGTACCAGACCGACAGTTTCGGCACCGGTTTGAAAGATCAGACCCTTGAAGCCCTGAAGACCCTCGGCATTGATGTGCCGGCCCGGAATCAATACGGCTTCACCAACGAGGAGAAGAACTTCATCTCCATCCTGAGCCAGATCCAAAACTCCGATGTGGACGGGCTCATTGCCATCGGCCACCAGATGCCCGCTGCCCTTATCTGCCAGCAGGTGGACGCCCTGGGCTTTGACATTCCGCTGCTTGGCTCCTCCTCTTGGGCCTCTGCCGTCTGCCGTGAGAACGCAGGGCCAGCTGCCGATGGTTGGTACGCGGTTGCTGACTGGACAGTGGAAGTAGCCACTGAAGCTGGTCAGGCCTTTGCCCAAGCCTACTTCGCAGAGTATGGCGCAGACTCCGATATGCCTGCCGTCACGGCTTATGACTCCATCATGCTGTTTAAGAAGGCCTGCGAGATCGCTGGCACCACCACCGACCGCGAGGCCATCAACGAAGCTCTAAAGCAGATCCAGGACTTCCCCGGTGCCATGTCCACCTACAGCTACCATGAGTCCAGATGCTTCAGCACAAGCCAATTCTTGACCCACAATCAGGACGGCAAGGCCGTGATGATTGCCACCGTAAAGTCCAGATAAAGTAGTACTTGAGCATTCCTGGAGAGATTCGAGCTTTAGGCTCGGATCTCTCCTTGGAGAGAGGTTAGACTCAGCAGAAATGAAGGTGGTACAGGAACATGAATCTCAATACCTTTGTTTCACTGACCGTCAACGGAATAGCCATGGGCATGGTTTATGCGCTCATGGCCATGGGCTTAATTCTGCTCATCCGGGCGGTTGGGGTTATGAACTTTGCCCAGGGCGACCTGCTCATGTTTGGAGCTTATATTGCCTGCGCCCTGATTGTCGACTTCAAAATGCCGCTTTCAGGCATGATTCCGGTGGCTCTCATCTGCTTCGCACTACTTGGGGTTATCTTTATGTTCTCTGTGTACTGGCCCCTGCGCAACGCAACGTATCCAGCGGCCACCGTTATTTCCACCATGGGTGCAGCCATGGTGTTGAAAGAAGTAGCGTCCTTGATTTGGGGGAGTCTGCCCCGCCTTATGCCGCCTTTAGTCAAAAACCCGGCTACGGGCAGAGCAGCTCTGCTCAAAATTGGCGGGGTTACCCTGCACCTCCAGTTCGCTTTGACCATCATCGTGGCCGCGGTTTTGATTGCTTTGGTGTTTCTCCTCTTTGAAAAGCTCTACGCAGGGCGAATGATGCAGGCCGCTGCCCAGAACAAGTATGCGGCTGAACTGTTGGGCATCCCCACCATACTCACCACCATGGCGACGTACATTATCGTGGTGATCATGGCTTCCATTGGCGGCTTTATGATTTCACCCATCTTTATGGTCAGCAAGACTTTGGGCACGCTGCAGCTGCGGGCCTTTGCCGGGGTAGTTATCGGTGGTTTCGGCAACATCAAGGGTGCCATCCTCGGTTCCCTCCTGGTTGGTCTGGTGGAATCCTTCAGCACGCTGCGTTTTTCACAGTACAAGGATGCCGTAGTGTTCATCATTCTCATCTTGATGCTGTTGATCAGACCCCAGGGGTTGTTCGGTGAAAAGATTGGGGATAAGGCGTGAGGTGGACCATGACGAAACGAAAGAACGGGATCAAACTGTCAACAATCTTGCTGCTGATTGCCGGAGTCCTCTTCTGTGTAATCACGCCCCGGGTGAACCAAGGCTATTCCATGATGGTCATGAACGTGGCCCTGATCTACGCCATCGCCTCTTATGGCCTGTCCGTCATGCTGGGTATGGGCGGTCAGCTCTCCTTTGCCACTGTCTCATTCATGGGCGTGGGAGCTTATATCACAGCTAATCTGTGTACGGGCCGGCAGGGGCTTGTGGTCAACTCTTTTGCCGCCTTGCTGCTTTCCATTGTGGTCAGCGCTCTCTTGGCCTACCTTTTGGGGTTGGTCTTATTCAGACTAAAGGGCACCTTCTTTACCTTTGCCACCATTGGTTTGGTGCAGATCGCCTGGTGCTTTTACCTGAACTACAAACCCCTTTTCGGCGGCCCCGACGGGATTTCGGGTGTACCCACCATCAAGCTGTTTGGGTTCAGCCCCAGGAACTACAATCAGTGGTTCTATATCCTTATCGTGTTTGTGCTGCTCACCGCGATTGTGGTGGAGATGATCCGCCGCAGTCAACTGGGTCGTTCCCTGGCGGCCATCCGTGATGATGAGATCGCCGCCCAGACCCTGGGAGTCAATGTGTTCATGACTAAGGTGATTGCCTTTACCATCGCGGGTGCCATGGCCGGTCTCAGCGGTTCCCTCTACGCCATGCACAGTCAATTCGTCTCTTCGGATATGTTTACTTTCGAACGGGCTACCATCTACATCATCATGGTCATGCTCGGCGGAGTGAACAACACCGTGGGAGTCTTTCTAGGTTCAGTGCTGGTAACCATGCTACCTGAGTGGCTCAGGGGTATGCAGCAGTACCTGCAGCTCATCTACGGTGTGGGCGTGATCCTGCTCATGGTGTTCATGCCCATGGGGCTTGCCGGTTTGGCCTCCAGTTTGAGCAGGTCGCTCAAGAAAAGGCTGCACGCGAAGCCAGCGGTGGCGAAGGGGGTTAGCAAATGAAACCTGTATTGAGGCTTGATAGGGTTTGTAAGCGTTTCGGCGGTGTTGTAGCAGCAGACAATGTCTCCTTTGCGGTGCTCCCCGGTGAGATCCACGGACTGATTGGTCCCAACGGTGCGGGGAAGACCACACTGATGAACCTGATCAGTGGAATTTACGCGGTGGACAGTGGTTCCATCTACCTTGAGGATAAAGAGGTCACCACTACCCCTTCCCACACCAGGGCGCGCCTGGGTATCGGCCGGACGTTCCAATCACCCCGCTTCTTGCAGAGGGCTACCATTCGCGACAACCTCCTGCTCGGCGCTGATCTGAAGGAACAGTTCGGTTACCTGCGCAGCTTCTTTGGCAGAAAGCATACCAACTTTGAAAACGAACTGGCTGACTTGATGAGCATGGTGGATTTCACCTTCGATCTAGATGATGACATCAATTCTTTGGTGTACGGACAGAGAAAACAGCTCGAGATTATCCGGGCCATGCTCGCGCAGCCCAAGATCATGCTGGTGGATGAACCGGCAGCTGGTCTGATCAGCAGTGAGATCGATAACGTGATGCGGCTTCTGCGCTACGCCCAGGAGAAGGGCATCGGTATCCTGCTCATCGAGCACTCCATGGACATGGTCATGAACATCTGCGAACTGATCACCGTGATCAACTTCGGAAAAGTGATTGCCGAAGGCACGCCCGATGAGGTGTCCAGCGATCCTGTGGTGATTGAGGCTTACTTGGGGAGGGGTTTCGATGCTGCAAATTAAGAACCTAAAGGCCTATTACGGACCCATACAAGCCCTCAAAGGCATCGACCTGGAGGTGGAGAAGGGTAAGATCACCTGCCTGATTGGCTGCAATGGAGCTGGGAAAACCACGCTGCTAAAAGCTATTTCGGGGATGCTGCGCAGGGAAGGCTCCATTGTTCTAGATGGACAGGTGGAACTGGTGAACAAACCTCCCCGCTTTGTTGCCCGCCAAGGGATCATCCATGTGCCTGAGGGACGCCACATTTTCCCCGGGCTGACCGTGAAAGAGAATTTGGAGACGGGGACCATCAACTGGCACGGCTTTTTCGGCCGCAAACCCTATGATCGAGAGCTGGAGGAAGTGTACGCGCTCTTCCCGCGCCTTAAAGAAAGGCAAAACCAGCTGGGCTGGAGTCTTTCCGGGGGAGAGCAGCAGATGCTCGCCATGGGCAGAGCGCTCATGGCCAGGCCCAAGCTGCTCATGCTGGATGAACCGTCTATGGGACTTGCTCCCCTGATCATCGCCGAACTTTTTGAGAAAATCAAAGAGATCAATACTGAGCAGGGCATTCCCATCTTGCTGGTGGAGCAGAATGCGAGACTGGCCCTGGAGATTTCTGACTACGCTTACGTCATCGATGGCGGCCGGATCATCCTCAGCGGTCCTTCGGCGGAGCTGAAACACGATCCCCGCGTCATCGATGCCTACTTTGGCAAGTTTGCCCAAAAACATTAAAGCAGTAAGGAGTGTGTTGCCATGAGCAAAATTGTCGTACTGGACGGCTACACCCTCAACCCAGGCGACTTGAGCTGGGAGGGGCTGGAGCAGTTGGGGGACCTCACGGTTTATGACCGTACGTCGGAGGACCAGATTGTCTCCAGAATTGGGGATGCCGAGTATGTCTTTGTCAACAAGGTGCCCATTACCAGGGCGACCTTGGATGCGTGCCCTAATGTGAAGTTCATTGGTGTTCTGGCCACGGGTTACAACATCGTGGATGTGGAGGCGGCCAAGGAAAAGGGGATTATTGTGAGCAATGTGCCCACTTACGGGACCGATTCTGTGGCCCAGTTCGTGTTCGCCCTGCTTCTGGAGATCTGCCACCATGTGGGGCACCATTCCCAGGCCGTATTCGAAGGCCGGTGGACCACTAACCAAGATTGGTGTTTCTGGGATTATCCCTTAATTGAACTAGCCGGCAAGACCATGGGTATTATCGGCTTTGGGCGTATTGGGCGGGCAACAGCTAGGATTGCCCGGGCTTTCGGTATGGAGGTGGTTGCCCACGACAACTACGCGGCTGGGGATACCGATGGATTCAGGCTGGTGGAGCTTGATGAGTTGCTGGCAACATCCGATGTCATATCTCTCCACGTACCTCTGACTCCTGAGACCAAGGGACTGATCAACAAAGAGACCATAGCTAAGATGAAAGATGGAGTGATTATCATCAACACAGCTAGAGGTCCCCTGATCGTGGAGGAGGATCTCAAAGCGGCTTTGGACTCGGGTAAAGTTTACGCTGCTGGGCTGGATGTAGTCTCCGTGGAGCCCATCAGGAAAGACAACGTACTGCTCACCTGTAAAAACGTATTCCTCACACCGCACATTGCCTGGGCACCCAAGGAGTCCCGCCAGCGCTTGATGGATATTACCGTGGAAAACCTCCGCCAGTTCATGGCCGGGAATCCGATTAACGTTGTGAACAGGTAAGTCTTGTTAGCCCCCAATTATCAAGATAAGGAGCGATGGAAATGCACGAACCCATCACCAAGTTCATGAAGGTTGGTCTGGTCCATTTTATGGCCTATCCCGAAACGGGCAAGGGTATTGGCGTAGAAGAGGCGATCCGGAAGACCTTAATTGATGACTACTTTGAGGCCATCGAAATCACGTGGATTGAGGATCCGCAAGTAAGGGCTAGGGTAAAGAAGATGCTGGACAGTTCTCACATGACCGTGGCCTTCGGCGGGCAGCCCATGCTCTTAACTACCGGCCGCAACATTAACGACCTGGATGAAGCAAGGCGCATGGATGCCGTGGATCATCTCAAAAAGGGCATCGATCAAGCCTACGAAATGGGGGCCGTTGGCTTTGGTTTCCTCTCGGGGCGCTATGAGGAGGTTACCAAGGAAGAGTCCTACCAAGCCTTGGTTAAGTCCACCAAGGAGTTGTGCGCCTATGCCGCAGCGAAGGGCGACATGAAAATTGCCTTGGAAGTGTTTGACTACGACATTGATAAAAGGTCTTTGATCGGTCCGGTACACTTGGCCAAGCGCTTTGCCGAGGAAATCAGAAAGGATCATGCCAACTTCGGGCTCATGGTGGATCTTTCCCATATCCCCATGATCCACGAGACCATTGAGGAAAACCTAGAGCCCATTAAGGATTACATTATCCACGCCCACATGGGTAACACCGTGATCAAGGATCCCAGCTATGAAGCGTACGGGGACATGCATCCAAGATTTGGTTTCCCCAACAGTGAAAACGACGTAGATGAGCTGGTGGAGTACCTGCGCAAACTGCTGGAAATCGGCTTCCTGAACCCCGAAAGGCGTCCTATCGTCAGCTTCGAGGTGAAACCTTGGGGTGATGAGGATCCGGACATCGTAGTGGCCAATGCAAAACGTACACTGAATCTGGCTTGGGCTAGAGTCTAGAGCGGAGAACCGCAGAGGTGGCATCCCCTGGCCCAAGGGACCGGTGTGGATGTCACCTTTGCAGCGCTGAAAGGAGAGGTGGGGTAAGCATATGAAAGCTCTGGTGAAGTATGAGGCGGGCCCAGGGAACATGGAAATCCGGGAGGTTCCCGAACCGGCGCCTGGGCCGGGACAGGTTAAAATCAAAGTCTCCAAAGCGGGGATCTGCGGCTCGGATCTGCACATCTACCACAGCGACATCGCGATACCAGTGCGTCCTCCGGTTGTGGTGGGTCACGAGTTCTCGGGAGTAATCGCTGAGTTAGGGGAAGGAGTGACCGGTTTCTCCGTAGGGGAACGGGTAGTGAGCGAAACCGCCTATCATTATTGTGGAACTTGTGAATACTGTCGCGAAGGTTTTTATAACCTCTGCAATGAGCGTAGAACCTTGGGTTACTGGTTCAATGGCGTTTTTGCACCATTCACTGTAGTGCCCGCGGCCCGGGTGCACAGGATCCCGGATCATGTTTCCGATACCGCGGCGGCCATGACCGAACCCCTGGCTTGTGTGTGCCATGCCATCTATGATCTGTGCCGGATCGTACCCGGTGATTTAGTGCTGGTTTCTGGGCCCGGTTCCATTGGTCTCATGGCTCTGCAGGTAGCCAAAGCCCACGGAGCTCGGGTTATCGTGAGCGGAACGGGCGTGGATACGGCCCGTTTGGAGTTGGCTAAAAAGTTAGGCGCGGACTATACGGTGAACATTGAAGAGGAAGATCTGCACGGGCTGGTTGCGGGCCTTTCTGCCAACGGCTGCGTAGATGTGGTCCTAGAGTGTTCCGGGGCTGCCCCTGCCGTGGATGCTGGCCTGAACCTGATCAAAAAGCGGGGTTATTTTGTGCAGATTGGGCTGCCCGGCAAGAAGATCACCTTCGACCTGGAGAAAGTCTGCTACAAAGAACTTCATTTCAGCGGTTCTTTAGGATCCCGCAACCACAGCTGGCGCAAGGCCCTGCAGCTTCTGCGCGAGGGCAAAGTGGATCTGGAACCGTTGGCAGATACGATTATGCCGCTCTCCCAGTGGCAAGAAGCATTTCGCAAGTTCGAGAGCAAAGAGGGATGCAAGATCCTCTTTGATCCCACATTGGAATAACAAGGGGGGCTTTCCATGAGCCTAAGTGCATTCAGACAAGAGGAATTGAAGAAGCTATGCCGAAAGTTCCGCATTGATGTGATCGAAACGCTGCACGCCAGACAGACAGGCCACCCCGGTGGTTCCCTGTCCGTGTGTGAGATTCTAACCGTTTTGTACTTTGAAAAGGCCAAAGTAGACCCCGCCAATCCACAGTGGCCGGAGCGGGACCGCATTGTGCTTACCAAGGGACATGCCGCGCCCATGCTGTACAGGGTGCTTGCAGAACAGGGCTTTTTCCCAGTGGAAGAAATGGGTACGCTGCGGCAGATGGATTCGCGCCTCCAGGGCCACCCCTGTGCCCTTTCCACCCCAGGTGTGGAACTGTCCACCGGTCCGTTGGGGCTTGGTTTATCGGCATCCTTAGGCATGGCTTTGGGCCTGAGACTTTCTAAGATTGAGAGCACCGTGTACGCGGTGATGGGCGATGGAGAGCTCAACGAAGGGCCCGTCTGGGAAGCAGCCATGGCCGCCGCTAAGTTCAAGGCCGACAACCTCATCGCGATTGTGGATTACAACCGCGTTCAGCTGGATGGAACCACCGACGAGATTATGCCCCTGGGCGATTTGGCAGCCAAGTTTGCTGCCTTTGGCTGGGAAGTGCTGGAGTGCGATGGCCACGATGTGGCGGCCCTATCTGATGCTATTGACCAAGCCAAGGCCGTGCAGGGCAAGCCCGCGGTCATCCTCGCCCATACTGTTAAGGGCAAAGGTGTTTCCTTCATGGAAGGTAAGAACATCTGGCACGGTAGACCCATCAATGATCAAGAATACGAGCTGGCAATGTCCGAATTAAGGGGTGGAGAGCATGCGTAAAGGTCGGGCTTTGAGAGATGTCTACGGAGAAGCGCTGAAGAAGTACGGGGCGCAGAATGAGAATGTTGTGGTTTTGGATGCGGACGTATCCAGCTCTACAAAATCGTCCATTTTCGCGGAGGCATTTCCAGAACGGTTCTTCAACGTGGGGATCGCTGAAGCCAACATGGTCCATATGGCGGCCGGGCTGGCCACCACGGGTAAGATTCCCTTTGTAAACACATTCGCCGTATTCCTCACCTCCATTGGCTTAATCGGGGCTCGGGCTTTCGGCTCCTATTCCCAGCTAAACCTGAAACTAATGGGGGGCTATGGCGGTCTTTCCGATGCCTTTGATGGTCCCAGCCACCATTCCTTGGAAGATGTGGCCATTATGCGCGCACTGCCCCATTTCCAGGTCTTTGTAGCCTCTGACGAAGTGCTCACCGATTGGCTGGTGAAAAACGCCATCGAAACGGAAGGTCCCATGTACATCAGATTATCCCGGGACTCCACTCTGAATCTCTATGAGCCGGGGACCGAGTTCCAGACCGGCAAGGGCATGATTGTGCGGGAAGGCAGCGATGCCACCATCATAGCCTGTGGCGTTATGGTGGGCCAAGCTGTCCTCGCAGCCGAAGAGCTGGCTCAGGACGGGATCAGCGTGCGGGTGGTAGACATGTTCACCATTAAGCCCATTGACCGGGAGCTGATCATAGAATCTGCTGAGCAGACGGGAGTGATCATTTCCGCCGAAGAGCACAACATCTACGGCGGTTTGGGCGGTGCCGTAGCGGAAGTGCTCGCTGCCAGCGGCGTCAAGGCCATCCAAAAGTTCGTGGGTGTGCAGGACGTACACGCCGAAAGTGGGCCCTATGATGAGCTGCTCCAGCGCTACGGCTTAGGTGTGGACTCCGTGGTGCAGGCAGTTAAAGAAGCACTGGCGCAGAAGCGAGGCTAGAGCCATGAAAAAGGCCGTCTTCACTGCTCCTGGTACTATCGATTTCGTAGAATGCCCGGTTCCAGAGATAGCAGCTGATCAGGTGCTGCTGAAAGTAATGTCCATTGGTGTGTGCGGCTCGGACGTGCAGATGTATAACGGAAAACACCGCTACATGACCTATCCTGTGGTGCCTGGACACGAAGTGAGTGCGGTCGTGGAGCAAGTGGGCAGCAAGGTTGCAGGTTTTCAGCCGGGGGACCGGGTTACGGTTCAGCCCCAGATCTTCTGTGGAAAGTGCTACCCCTGCACCATTGGCCGGTTTAACGTCTGTGAACAGCTCAAGGTGAAGGGCGTCCATGCCGACGGTTTTGCCGCGGAATATGTGGCCATCGAACCTAGCTATCTGCACCTCTGCCCGCCGGACATGGACTTTGACCGCATCGTCCTGGTGGAGCCCGCGGCGGTGGCGGTAGGTGCCGTCAAAAGGGCGCAGTACAAGGGTGCCACCATCGCTGTGATCGGAGCTGGGCCCATCGGCAACCTTGTGGCCCAGGCAGCTCAGGCCATGGGCGCTGAACAGGTTCTGCTCACAGATATCCTGGACAGCAGATTGGACTTCGCCCGCCAGTGCGGCATCCAAAACTGTCTAAACACGGCGGAAATGAGTCTGCAAGAGGCCATAGAGCAAACCTTCGGGTCTCGGAAAGCGGATGTCATCATTGATGCAGCCGCGACCAGTGCCACCTTTGCCGCAGCTTTGGAGGCCAGCAGGCCCAGTTCGGAGATTGTGATTACCGGGAACTATAAAAACCCCGTGGAACTAGAGGTGCCCCGCATCCAGCGGCGGGAGGTGGCGCTCATCGGCCATATGATGTATGTAAGGGAAGACTACGCGGAAGCCATCAAGCTGCTGGCTGAAGGCAAGATCAGAACAGAAGGCTTTATTACCCAGCGCTATGGGCTGGCAGATTTCCACGCCGCCTTTAAGCAGCTGAACGAACACCCTGAACAGGTGATGAAGGCCGTGCTTGAGGTGGCTGCCGGCTAGAAGAGGAAGGACACAGGCGGAGCTGAGGCTCCTGCCTGTGTCCTAGGTCCTGCCGGCATCAGCACAACAGCGAAACGCACAGTCTTGAGGTGAGTCCATGTTTGAAGCGATGAAGGGCAGCAGAAAGCTGCTGGTAGACAGGGTGGTGGAGCAGATCACCCAGCTTGTGATTGAGCAGGATCTGGAGGCAGGGGACAAGCTGCCCAACGAGTATGAGCTTGCTGAACGCTTGAACGTGGGCCGGGGTACGGTGCGCGAAGCGGTAAAACAGCTCGTGGCCCGCAACATCCTGGAAATCCGCAGGGGCAAAGGTACCTTTGTCACCAACAGGCCGGGGGTCTTGGATGATCCCTTGGGATTTGCTTTTTTCCGCGACAAGTACAAACTGCTCACCGATACAATCGAAGTGCGTTTGATCCTGGAGCCGGCCATTGCTGCCCTGGCGGCAGCGAATGCGGACGAGCGGGAGATTCGGCGCATGAAGGAGTTGTGCCTCACCATTGACCGTTTGGCGCAAAACGACGAAGACTTTGTGGCCTTTGATATTGAACTTCACACCTGCATAGCCAAGAGCACCGGCAATCTGGTGATGCCCAACCTGATCCCCATCATCACCACAGGGATCTCGCTGTACAACAAATTCCCCAAATATGAACGCCAAGCGGCCCTGGCAGTTCACCATGAGATTATTGACGCCATTGCCGCCCGGGATCCGCAGGCGGCACGGGAGGCAGCTTACCGCCATCTATTGTACAACAAGCGCAACCTGGCCGGTTTGGCTGAATACCTGGCAGGGGATGGACGCGCTGGGAAGAGCAGGACCGAGCGGGATTAATAAGGTTCGAGAACTAAAAGCCTTGCCCTGGGCTGATTGAGCTGTGCAGCTGCCGGGCAGGGCTTCATTTCTGTGGGAGGAGTATGTCTGAACAGAGGGCCGCTAATTGGGAGCTTTGATAGGATTTTGGCAGGCGCGTGTAAAATCAGTAAGGAGAAGGCGCACACAGAAGGGAAGAAATAGATATGGAGCTGTTCCTAGATTCTGCCAATCTAGAGGAGATTAGATTCTGGTCGGAAAGGCTGTCCATTGACGGGGTGACCACCAATCCCACCTTGATTGCCCGGGAAGGGATCAGGCCAGGGGAAGTGGTGCCGAAAATCTTTGAGATTATCGGCCAGGATAAACTGGTTCATGTCCAGGTTCTGGCCCAGGATTCTGCGGGTATGATTAAGGAAGCGTATCAGCTTAGGAGCTGGCACGAGCAGGTGGTGGTGAAAATACCCCTTACGCTCGAAGGTCTGCAGGCCATTAAAGCTTTGCGGGCCAGTGGAATCAGAACAACGGCAACGGGGATCGTCACCGCGCCCCAAGGACTGCTTGCGGCCAAGGCCGGGGCAGATTATGTAGCCCCCTATGTCAACCGAATTGAGAGCACGTCCGGGGATGGGATACAGGTTGTGGCCGATTTGGTTAAGCTGTTCCAGCTCCACGGTCTGCCCACGAAGGTTCTGGCAGCGAGCTTTAGAAACTCCCGCCAGATTCTGCAGGTGCTACTTGCGGGGGCACCGAGCATAACCATCAACCCGGAACTTTTGCCCGCTTTAGTTGACCATCCCTTAACAGAGGGCTGTGTGGAGAGCTTTATCCATAATTATAGACAGAGGTTTGGAACTGACAGTTTGGAGTGAGATCCTTTTCAGGGAAGGGGACAGATCATGAGCAGGAAAGTCACCATCGCAGTGATCGGCGCGGGCAACCGGGGGCAGGCTTATGGGAGGTTTGTGACCCAGTACCCCGGTGCAGTGGAGATCGTGGCCGTGGCTGAGCCCCACCCGGTCCGCCGCCGGAAATATGCCCAGGAGCAGCACATTCCTGAGGAGAACCAATTTGGGAGCTGGGAAGAACTGTTAGCTAAGCCGCGGCTGGCCGATGGTATCATCATTGCCACTTTAGATGATCTCCATGTGGAGCCTGCCCTGCAGGCTATGGAGCGGGGTTACACCATCCTTTTGGAAAAGCCCATCGCCCACACTTGGGCAGGTACGCGGCTGATTGCAGAGAAAGCCCGGGAAACCAAGGCCAGGGTTTTGGTGGCCCATGTACTGCGCTACACCAACTTCTACCGCCAGCTCAAAAGGCTCTTGGACAGCGGGGTAATCGGTGAGCCCCGGTTGGTGGATCACCTGGAGAATATCGGCTATTGGCATTTCGCCCACAGCTATGTGCGGGGCAACTGGCGCAATACGGAGGTGGCTGCGCCCATTATCCTAGCCAAAACCTGCCATGACTTTGACCTTTTGTACTGGCTTTTTGGGGCCCAGTGTCAAACCATCTTCTCCAACGCATCCCTGGTGCACTTTACCGAGGCGGCTAAGCCTGCGGGGGCGGGGGAAAGGTGCATTGACTGCCGGATTGAGCCCCAGTGCCCCTATTCTGCCCGCAAGCTGTATATCAGCGAGAACCAAGGCTGGCCCGTCTCGGTCATAACAGAAGACCTTTCCTTCGCGGGCAGATACCAAGCTCTGCTGGAAGGCCCCTATGGCCGCTGCGTGTACAGCTGCGATAACAACGTGCCCGATGTGCAGACGGTGAGTCTGCGGCTCGGCAGCAGTTTGGAAGTGAACATGGCCCTCACGGCCTTTGCCAACAAGATCACCCGCATCACCCGCATCTTTGGCACCCATGGGGAACTGACCGCAGATTTCGAGGCTGGGACCATCGAAATCCACCGGTTTGGTGAATCGCGCCAGGTAATTCGCGTCCTGCAGCCCGCTGGAGGGCACGGTGGGGGAGATTTTGGTTTAATGCGTGACTTTGTGCGCTTGTTGAGGGGAGAAGAGCTCCAAGATGATCTAACTTACCTGGAAGACTCTCTGGAAAGCCACATTGTGGCCTTCGCCGCCGAAGAGTCCAGGCAGAAGCAGCAGGTTGTTGATATCCAGAAATGGAGAGCCACCCACAGCTAGAAGCTGTGGATTAGGCCAGGATCTGCCGGGCCAGGCCGGCGCTGGGAATTGTAGCGGAGGTTTTCTCCAGCGCTTTTTTATTCGGAGGGGAAGGCAGCTAGTTTTGAGCTGTGCTGCGGTACAGTGCAGCCTGCGCTATTCATAAGCCTCTGCGCCCTGGAAAGACCCGTTGCCCACAGATTGTCCAGATCACTTGGTCTGGGTTTTTTTGTACCTCTGGTTAAAAGTGAACCGTACATCGTCTTTATTAAAAACGTAAGCGTCAAAACCGCCACACTTACTAACTCCTTTGCTGGGTTTCAAGGTGCGTGCGTATTGACGCTTACGAATCAGTGAAGGCCTCCCCATACCCTCACAGCTCTCTTTCCATCTGGTCCAAGCGCGCCAAGACTTGCCTCACTTCCCCCTTGACCGGCTCCACTTCTCTCAGGCTTTCATGGATCCTGCTCTGCGTGTACCAGTCCGAACAGTGTACCCGGATTGCGAACAGGTTGCCTAACGCGTTTGGGTGATTAGTCGCTATTCCGTTCAGGACTCGATGACCAAAGAACCCATACGATATTAGACTGCCAAAGAGCAGGAAGAGCAGGTGCGATGCATTTACTTCCGCGCGCATCTTGACTTCGTACATATTGTATGGTACATTTGTTCTGATACTACCTGTTGTATACGGAGGAAGGGCTGAGGGAATGAGCAAAAACAGATGAGGCAATCCACCGCGCCACAAGTCTCAGCACTTCGAACCGAACCCCTGCTCCTTTCGATAATAAGCATGGACACAGCTGGATTGGCCGTCCACAAACCGAAAAGGAGGTTTTTAGACGATGCCCGAAGGCAGAGTGAGGCGTAAGCAAAAAGTCGTGATTTCCAAGGAAGCCAGGGAGTTGTTCATTCGAAGCCACTTGGACAGTGATAGTATATGGCTAAGAGAACTGCTAAAACGCTACGAAACGGTGTACGAAACGGATTTTGAGGACACCCTTGACTTTGACAAGGAAAGGGTGAACTACGTCCTGAATGTTTTCCCAGAAGTCATAAAGTCGCTGGGGCGGCAATGGTTCCGCGCTAGCGATGAGATGGTGGTCAAAAACGGCACCTGTGAGTTGTGCGGGAAAAGGCGCACCAAGTATATGTATGAGATAAAAAACCGGCTAAACGGAAGTGTAATGATGGTTGGCTCTACGTGCGTCTGGAAGTTTGACACTATAGACCAACGTTTACCATCGGGAATGTCGCTGCTATTTAGCCCCCTAATAGATTTGGAGAAAATCCTTTTATCTGCTATCATTCAGATCAGGGGGAAGTTTCATGACAAAAAGAGATTATACGCAAGAATTCAAAGAACAGATATTAAGGGAATGCCAA
>FZPS01000195.1_pt18 | contig 21532 bp, 18 predicted proteins | sample 1817821 | NCBI WGS metagenome assembly FZPS01 (sample SAMEA104158645, study PRJEB21678) | metagenome | place: Germany | collected 2015-04-21 | reverse complement strand
GAGGTTTCTGAACTTGGATAGAGCCGCTGAAGGAATTCTGGCGATCGACATCGCTATCAATGCACCGATGATGGAAGTGTTAGGAGTTATACCAATACGCGCGATAATTTGCATGCATATAACAGCCGCAAAAAAGGTTACACAAAGGCTCACAATAAATGTTTCTTTTTCTATTGCCTTAACGTGTTGATAGGATTTTTCTGACACTTTACTTTCCCTCCTTCTTACTGATTATTTTTTCAAAGTAAAAGTATACCGAGTAGGAGTGGGGGGATTTACATTTCATCCGTAAAAGCAAGATATAAAATTCTAGAGGAGAGGTAATATTTAAATTACCCAAAACGGAGAGCTAGTAACAGTATGTAGTTTCTATTAAGTGATATGACTAAATAAAATATAGGAAAACATATTGACCTTGCTACGCAACACAATAAGTACTTAATTTCACATTAATATGAGCATTAAGTACAAACACAAATAAGTACGGATGAGTAATTGGATAGGCTGACCTCCTTTTTGGTCAAATCTTATTGTTCAATAGCATTATCATTCGTCGATAGCATTGTAATTCATCGAGGCAATATAATAATTATGAGGCTTAAGACTAAATTTAACTCTTAAATCCGATCAAAGTAACACAATTTTTTATTTTTTCTCTACAGGTATTTGAAAATATTCATCAAGTTTCCATTGGCGTATTTCATCTATTTTGGGTGGTTCGTATGCTCCTACTTTACTGATTGTCCAATTGAGTTTATCTCTGCAACTTACTAAGTGCTCGGCTTCTTTGCATGCTGCTATCATGGAATCGATTGCTGGTACACCTATGCAATCTTGGATTTTTTCGAAAAATCCAAATTCTTTTGTGCACCCCAAAATAATTACTTCAGCCCCATCCTCCTTTACTGCACGTTCTGCTTCCTTTAGAATTCTTTCTTCGGCAAGTTCCTTTTTCTCTTGAAAATCGAGGACGCCCAGTTCAACAGAGCGAAATGATGCCAACCTATTTTCAAACCCGTATTTTCTTACGTTTTCCTTCATATAGGGGATCACCTTCCGACGTCCTACTATTATCGAAAAGCTGGCTCCCAGTTTAGTAGCTATCGACAAAGAGGCTTCACAAGGCGCAGTAACTACAAGTCTATCGCTCATTTCCCTAGCCTCGTACAAAAAGGGGTCGTAAAAACACCCGATAATTGCAGCATCAAATCCATCAATTTCAGCTTGCTTTATCGTATTCAAGAGTTCAGGACCAATTAAAGCGGAGTAGTACAGGTATTCCAAATGATAAGGGGCTTTACTTAAAGAAGTTGCACATATAGTGCAGTTTTCCGCGTATTTAAGAAGATAGTTTTCAATTTCATTATCATAAGTATTGTAGCCAACAGGGCTAATATACATCAATTTTTTAACCATCTTCTAAAATCCTCCATCTAGTAGTATTTAAAACTAATGCAAATTTTATGTCAATATTTCTTGATATTTTAACAATTTAACATGTACTTTTTAGTACAAATGACACCGGACATGATGTTCTGCTTCAAATTCTTTCATTTCAGGATCTACTTCTTTACATTTATCCATTGCAAATGGACATCTGAGATTGAAACTGCAACCTGGCGGAATATTAACAGGGCTTGGGATTTCACCCCGTGAAGTTATTTTTTTAGGTTTCAGCTGTTCTTCTTCGCCAGTAACAACCGGTATAGAAGATAGCAACATCTGCGTGTATGGATGGAGGGGATTTTCAAAAAATTCCCTCGTTTTAGCAATTTCGCACATCTTTCCTAAGTACATTATCGCCACTCTATGGGCAACGTTTCTCATTAAGCTTAAATCATGGGTAATAAAGAGATATGACAATCTGTGTCTTTCTTGGAGGTCTACAAGTCGATTAATGACTTTTGCTTGAATGGAAACATCCAAGGCGGATGTTGGCTCGTCTAGTAGGACTAAATCGGGGTCGGTCGCAAGGGCATGAGCTATGGCGACAAGTTGGCGTTCACCCCCGCTTAGAGACCTAGAGAATCGATGAACATAAGTCGGGGAAATTCCAACCTCTTCAAGAAGTGCTTCCGGAGAGCTAGGGAATTCACCATTACTGTTATTTTTATGTAATTTCAGCGGGATGGACAAGATCTGTCGAATCGTTCTTCTAGGATTTAAAGAGGAATTAGGATCTTGAAATACAATTCGTATTCTACCTTTCATTTCATGGGGCCTGAATTTGCTAGGGAAGGATATATCCTGACCTTTATATGTAATTTTTCCCTCAGTTGGCGCATACATTCCTACAACTGTATAAGCCACTGTGCTTTTCCCAGAACCAGATTCTCCAACAAGGCCAAGAGTCTCTCCTGGAAATATTTCAAGATTAATCCCATCAACGGCTTTTACAAAAAGCCCTTTTTTATATGGGAAATACTTTTTCAACATGCTCAACCTTAAAACAGGCACATTCATTTACATTTCTCTCCCCGCTAATTCGGATTGATAACGTGACATGCTACAAAATGATCTTTTTCATATATTTTTAACTCAGGTTTTCTTTGGCTACACTCCCCTTTATCAGCAAAAATGCATCGTGGCTGAAACCGACAGCCCGGTGGGGGATTTAAGTAACCAATCATTTCTCCTGGTATGCCCTCCGCAAAGCCCTCTCCTGTCAATTTAGGCACACATGCCAACAATGCTTTCGTATAGGGGTGAAGGGGGTTTGCAAAAATCAAACGAGTCGGGCCTATTTCTACAATCTCTCCGCCATACATGACACAAACGCGATCTGTGGCTTCTCTAACAACTCCTAATGAATGTGTGGCCAAAATTACTGACATGCCTGTTGTTTTCACTAAATTATTTAGGAGCCTTAAAATTTGATCCTGTATAGTAACATCAAGAGAGGTGCCAGGCTCATCAGCGAGCAATAACTTTCTTTCTGTCGCCACTGACATTGCGATGCATACACGTTGCCTCATCCCCCCGCTTAGTTGAAACGGATATGACTCGAAAATTCTCTCCGGATCAGGTAAAAGTACATCAGAAAGCGCTTTTAGAGCCATGTTTTTTACGTCATTTTTGTTAAGATTGACATTCCTGGCTTGCAAGCTCGCTTTTATCACTGACGTTATTTGCTCTCCAACCGTGAAAACAGGATTCAGGGAGCTAGTCGGATCCTGAAATATCATGGACATTTCCGTTCTTCTCATGTTTAACAATTCTGGATGACTTATTCTGCTGAGATCCTTTCCTTTGTATAAGATGGTGCCCCGTGAAGTGGCATTGCTATCAAGCACCCTTAAAAGGGCCCTAAAGGTAGTTGTTTTGCCACAACCTGTTTCTCCAACCAAGCCAAGCCTTTCACCCTCAACGAGACTAAAGGAAATGTCGTTTAAAACGTGCAACAAGCCTTCGTAAACCCTGTAATGGACGTTAAGATCTTTGACTTCAAGCAATACAGTATCATTCATTGTTTTTCCTCCGTTGAAAAGAGATCTCTAAAGCTATCGCCCAATAAGTTAAACGAAAGAACAATTATCATTATTGCCAGAGCTGGAAATACGGTTAGCCACCATTGTGTAGGCATGTACTTGGCTCCGTCCGATATCATAGTTCCAAGGGCTGGTGTTGGTGGCTGTTCACCTAAACCCACAAAGCTTAGTGCAGCTGCTGTCATGATGACAATTCCCATATCGAGAGTCATCTTCGTCAATATGGGAGACAAACAATTTGGAAGCATTTCCCTGAAAATTATATGTACCCAACTGGCTCCCAGCAGTTGCGCTGAGCGAACATAATATTCCCTATTTAAAGTAACTGCCATACCGTAAGCTAATCGGGCATACCATGTCCACCACGTAATGGTTATAGCTAGCATAGCATTCATTAGATTTGGCTTGAGAAGCGCTGCAACCGATAACGCCAGAATTAAAGGCGGAACGGCAAGGAAAATGTCGGTAAGCCGGGTAATAAAAGAATCGATTAATGAACCTTGGAAATAGCCTGCTATTAGACCCATGGTTGTGCCAAAGGGGACTGAAATACTTAGGACCACGACTCCCATCAATAGAGTCGACCTAAGAGCAAATATTATACGGCTAAAGACATCTCTTCCCATGGGGTCGGTCCCGCATAAATGTTTTAGGCTGGGTGGTTGATTGGCATTGATAAAATCAACCACCTTGCCGGCGTGGCTGGGATAAGGAGCAATATAGGGAGCAAATATCGCAGCTAAAACTATTACGATAACACCTATGAAACCTACTATGGAAAGTTTATTTTTAGATAAACGATACCACGCTCTTTTTGCTTTATCAGTCAAATTTCTAAGGGATCCATACTTGTCAGCGCTCATAAATATTATCACTCTCCAGCTTTAAGCCTAATTCTGGGGTCTATGATAGCCACGAGTATGTCAACAAATATGTTGGCAATTATGAAAACAAATCCCACGATGCAAATGACCGCACTCACTGCGTTTAAGTCTTTAAATAGCATGGCTTCCACTCCGTAACGCGAGAGCCCTGGCCAGTTAAATATAGATTCAACTAAAAAAGCATTAGCGAACAATGCACCGATTTGTAGCGCTAATACGGAAACGGCAGGGATTACAGAAGGTCTAAGCAGGTATTTAAAAAATATCTCCCTTTTGCTTAATCCCTGAGCCGTTTCCATGACAATGTAATCTCGCTCACTATTGTCTATCATTGAAGAACGGGTAATCCTCGCCAGTTGAGCCATACCATTCATTGCAAGGGCAGTCGCTGGGAGGAGAAGGTGAACAAAAGCATCTACTGCGACAGGAAAATCACCCCGTAAAATACTATCCACCACGATCATCCCTGTAATCGGTTGAACGCCTAATCCAACGCTTGTACGTCCTAAAACTGGGAGAATTGGCCATTTGTAACCAAAAAGGAGCATAAACAAGACTGCGAAAACAAATGAAGGTGTTACAACACCTATATAAGCTACTATCCTAAGAAAGTAATCCATATAACTGCCTTGGCTTGCAGTTGCAAGAACTCCGAGAAATATCCCGAAAACACATTGAATTATAGCTGCAACAATCACAAGTTCTAATGTGGCAGGCAAATAAATCTTAATGTCATCCGTTACCGATCTCATCGTCATTAGCGATAGTCCAAAATCTCCTTTTAATACACTGGTTATCCAATGAAAATACTGGTACATCACGGGTTGATCGAGCTTTAATTCGCTCCTTAATGCCTCAACTGCCTCTTCTGTTGCTCTGGGTCCTAATGCCATGCGTGCAGGATCACCGGGCACAACTCTGGATAAAGTGAATATGATGATCGATAGCCCAACTAGGGCTACTAACGACCACAAAGTGCGCTTACAAATAAAGCGAAAGATCTCCATGGATTTTGCCTCCCTGACACTAGCAATAAATTAGCTGCCGGCTTATTCTTTAAATTGGACGCCCAACATGTACAGCAAATCTAAACCTGGAACAATAGTTTTTCCTTGTTTCCCAAGTTCCGCAGGCTCCCACGTAAGGTAACCCGATTGATAGGCGTGAACTTCCGGCTCCTCAAAGATTGGAATATGGGGCTGGTATTCTACTATTAATTCTTGCGCTTTGCGATAAAGCTTAAGCCGTTCATTGAAATCGGTCTCCTTAAGGGCCCTGTCAATTGCTTCGTCGATATCGGGATATCGAACCCAACTAGTGTTGGTATATGTCCCGATTGATTCTGAATGATAAATTGCCCGCAGGAGCGAGCCTGCTTCACTGTAATGTGAGGACTCACTAATGGTTGTGCCATGAGGGGTATCTTCCAAACGTGATGCCTGGTCAACAAACTTAGCCCAAGGAACTTTAACAACTTCAACATTAACTCCCAGCTTATCGAAGTAAGTTTGGAAAGCTAAAGCCAGTTTTTCCCTATCTGGGACGTCAGCTACCCATGCTATTTCAACAGGAAATTGATCAGGATTGTCGGCATATTTGGAAAGAGATAACTCTTCTTTTGCCTTCTCCAAATCATAATCATAATAGGGCAAATCAGAGGCTGCACCTATAAGCGAAAGTGCGATTGGGGCTTTAGGTTGTTTTCTCCATGGAAAAATTTGGAGTAATGCTTTGTAATCTATTGCATAAGACAGAGCTTTTCTAAAATGTACATCATCAGTAGGGGGTTTGGCATTGTTCAATGATAGGTACAACATTTTACCGTTGGATATTGCAAATATATCGATTCCTTTGACTTTTTCGAGACTTTTGTAGGTTTCAACAGGCTGATATTCGTCAGTAAACTCAAGTTGTCTGCGCATTATCATAGTTCTAACAGTTACAGGCTCAGAAACGGCGAGCAATTCGAAGCCTTCCGGATTGCCTGGACTGAACCCCTTCCAATATTCGGGGAACTTAACCGCTCTTAAGTGTTGATTGTGTGCCATTTCTACAACCTTATAGGGACCACTCCCGGCGTCGTTATTTATGAGCCAATTTGTGCCATAGTCTTTAAATTCGCCGTAATTTCCGTCTTGTAAATGTTCTAGAACTTGTTTTTTGTTGACGATATAAAATCGGTTGAGTGTAGAAAGAAATGGACCAAAGGGCTCGCTTAAAGTGATTAGAACAGTATCATCTGAAGGATTTGAAATATCCTTCACCAATCCTTCAAACAAGTAGGAAAAGCCTCTTTTGACTGTCAAGAGCCTTTTCATGCTGAATACAACGTCATCTGCGGTTAATTTGTCCCCGTTATGAAATAATATGCCATCGCGAATTTTAAATGTGTATTTTAGACCATCTTCTGATACCGTCCAAGACTCGGCAACACCATTTTTTAGGTTGCCTAAATAATCTTGAAATACCAAAGAATCGTATAAATTTACTAAGGCGATCTGAGAGGCTCGATCATGTCCTTGCGCTGGATCTATGTTGGGTGTATTAGAAGCAGTAAACCTCACTATACGGTCGTCAACGGTGGCCCAAGCGCCACCAGCCAAAATCATCAACACACACAAGATTGCCATGACGATCCGTGTAACTACTTTCTTACCTGCCATATTTCATCACCCTTTTAGATTAGATATGTACTTCTCTTGCTTTTCTCGATACGAAACAGACACCTCCAATTTAGCTGAAAGTTCAATTTGCCAACTCAACCATGGCAGCACCCATTATTTGAAGAATCTTTAAATACTCCTCCAAGTCTATGAACTCATCTGCTTGATGTGCAACATCCGGGCTCTCGGGAAACTTTGGACCGAAGGCTACTATATTTGGAAGGGCTTTAGCGTAAGTACCCCCGCCCATCGATAACAATTTCGCTTCTTGTCCAGTCTTTTCTTCATATACTTTCTGAAGTTTTTTAATCAAAATGCTGTCCTTCGGCATGTTAAGGGGTGCTTTCTTGCGAAGGATGTTCAAGGAAAAGCCTTCCTTCTGCGATAAGGATTCTAAAGACAGAATTACATCTTCAAATTTAAAAGAGACAGGAAAACGTATATCCAAAATTAAAGACAGACAACCATCCTCAAAGTTAATTTGTCCTAAATTGCATGTTAGTTTACCTGATAATTCATCCTCCAAAAAAATTCCTAAGTTAACACCGTTAACGTCACCGTAGAAATATCCGCTCAGTCCCCTTAAACTTTCCCCCCAATCTTCATCGATTGAATATCCTAAAAGATATAAAAGGTTAGCTATGGCATTGACGCCCAGTTCGGGTGTACTCCCATGGGCCGCAACCCCAGACACCTTGATCGTCGCGATTTCGCTCTCTGCATTAACTGCGACTTTTATGCCCTTTTCGCGTGCAACTTTTTTAAAGGCGTTTAATATCTTTTGTTTTTCGGAAAGATCAAAAAAGCGGATTTGGGCTTCTGCTTCAGAGGGTACCACATTAGGTACAGTACCGCCACAAATTCCTAAAAGCAACGCTTTGGAGTTATTGGGCTGTATAAAAGGGACTTTAATACGTACATGCAGCTGTCCTTTTTCATAGGCAACTATAGGAAACTCTCCATCTGGGGTAAACCCCATTATAGGTATTTCCCCGCCATGCTCTAAGTAGTAATGCATGTCCTTCATACCGCTTTCCTCGTTAGTTCCAAATAAGATACGAATTCTGCGTTTTACAGGAAAAGAAAGTTCCTTTATAGCGTACAAAGCCCATAACGCACCTATAATGGGTCCTTTGTCGTCCATTACTCCTCGTCCGAACATTTTATTTCCATGTATCTCTCCGCCAAAAGGAGGACGCGTCCACCCTTCTCCGGAAGGCACCACGTCGAGGTGCCCTAGAACGACAATCATGTTTTCGCTTTCGCCGTATTCAGCCCAACCAACATATCCATCCAAGTCGTACGTTTTAAATCCCAGCGAAGACGCCGTTTTTAAAGCATGATTCAATGCCTCTTTCACTTGAATTCCAAAGGGAGCGTCCAAGGTAGGATCTCCTTGAATGCTCGGAATCCTTATAGATTCTTGAAGATTTAGTATTATTGATGGAAATAAATTTGCAATTCTAGCATCAAGAGATGTCATAGTATTTTCCTCTTCTCACTTTCTGTGGCAGGATTAATAACTCGGAATACCCATTTTTCTGCAAATTTCGGCTGCTTTAGGGTCTTTATAAACACCGTTTTCTTCAAACAAAACGTCATCAAGCAATATCGTTGGATTCAATGTAACTCCATCGGTATGTGATGCCGCTGACCAGCCCTTACCCATGATCTGTTTGCCTTGACTCCCAAATCCAAATTCTATGCATCCAAAAATCCTCTCGTCTTCTACAATTCGCCCTGTAGGCGCGGTTACGCCTGGATTGAAGCCAAGAGAGTAGTGAGCGAGCCTAAACATATTGGGATCGTTGAAGGATTTAAGCCAGGTTTCAAAAATTTTTGCTTCTCTTCCTCCGGAAATTGACTGTATTACCCCCTTTTCTATTTCTAACGCGATTGGCTCTCTTATGATTCCAAGTTGTGCTGGAGGAAATACCGCAGCGTCAAATACTATGGTGCCGTTTATTGTCTCTTCAACCGGACACCAGCTTACTTGCCCCGCTAACATGACAGGGTATCCCTTTTTGGTAGCTTTTTCTCCAGAGAGGCGTATTTTACGTCCTTGATTATATGCCACTAGATCTGTGCCGCTAGGATTTTTAACTTCAACCTTATTTGCTTTTCCAAGTATTTCCTGGAGGTGACGCCCAAGCTCCACGACCATGTCGTAATCTATTCTTTCTACACAGTTAACTAGCATCATCACATCCATGCCCGTTAGGTTGATGTACCTGCATCCCTTGTCCATGGCGTCTCTCCAGGTTTGAGAGTGCATAACGGTGGCGTAAGCTATCTCTATCCACACGTCGGCATTTGCAGTAGCCGCAGCCATATGAGCTGGCATTTCGCTTGCGAAGGTCTTAATCGGAGTAGGGTAGTACAATATAATGGGTTTAGCTCCAATTGCGTAAGCAGCGTCTCCGATCGCCTCGGCAACCCTCCTGTCGCCCGAGCTGTCACAGGTCACCACTACGGTCTCTCCCTCTTTTGCGAGCATAACGTCTCGCACCAATTTCAATGCGCCATTCATAGTTTCCATTGAACAATATTTTTCCGTTGGTTCTATTCCGCTTTTAAATTCCACCGTTAAGCCACCTTCCCTTTTATATGTTACTTTGATTATAGCTGACCATGTAGCCTTTTACATTGGACGCATTGATAAACAAGTAAATATTATTTGTAATTTTCGAACAATTTGCGATTATCATAATATTTGATTTGTTAAATATTACAAAGATTATGTTAATATATTGGGGGAAATGACAAAGCATTCCTCAAAAAGGTCGATTCCCCGGAGGGATAAAAATGTCTCTGACTGTAGAAGAGATGTTACAAATTGGCGTCCTAAGTGATGTGAAAATTCTGGCTGGCGAACAAGGGCTGTCTAACCGAATTGTTAAAACTGTGGTGGTAATAGATGTACCAAATGCTGGTCAATGGGTGAGAGGCGGTGAATTTTTACTTACGTCAGGATATCTTTTCGCGAATGACTCTCTATCATTCGTTGACCTAGTAGATAGCCTCGCCAAGAAAAATGCAGCTGCACTGGGCGTTAAAATCGGACGTTTTCTGAACAAGGTGCCGGAGGAAGCGATAGCAAAGGCTAATAAATATGATTTTCCGATATTAAAAATCCCAACCTTCATGAATCACGTTGACATAATAAACCCGGTGCTTTCGGCAATTGTAAACAGTCAATACAAACTGCTGGAGACAACTGAAGCTATAAGAACAGAATTCCTCAATTCTCTTCTTTTGAACAAGGGAATTGAGGACATGCTCAATATTCTTGCAAGGTTCTTAAACGTTGGTGTAGCGTATATAGATGAAATTTTTGGTATCGGTTACGGTTCCGAAAATAGTTCCTTTAAAGACACTTGCGTCGTGCCTGATATGTTAAGCGAAATAATAAAGGATTATACCCATGTAAAAATTACCAACGCAAATAAAACGATTGGACACCTAGTTTTTGAAAAAGAGCCCAGTTACTTGACTCGCTTCGCTGATGTTGCAATTCGCGAAGCACAAAGAGCACTCTTATTACACTTTCAGAGGATGGAATTTGCATCCAAAGTTGAAAGACGACACAAAGACGCATTCATAAAGGATATTCTATATTCCAAGTTTAAAAAACCAGCCGAGGTTTTCCGGCAGGCGAAAGTCCACGGGTGGGATCCAGGGTGGAAGCTAGTTGTAGCTACTATAAAAACTATCGAAGAAAATAAATCCACTAATAATACAACTACTGATGCTCTCCCAACTACTGATGCTCTTGTTGAAGAGGAGGAGCATTTATTAAACTTTTTAAATGAGAAGCTCAATGTCTACTTCCCAGGAACAATGGCAACGAACATCAGTCCATATTTTGTAGCATTAATACCCCTGAAAGAAGAGAAGGACTACATCGGTCTATGCAAAACAATAGAAAAGTTGCACGACGTACTCACGCGATATATGGAAAGTGACGTTGTTGTTTCTGTAAGTTCGGCGAAAAAAGACTTATCAGAAGCACCGCATGCCTTTTCTGAGAGTTTGGAGACTTTGGATATTTTAAGGCGAATGGAACAAAAACCGGGTGTGTATTCTTGGTGTGACCTAGGGGTAGAAAAGATATTGTGTGCTCTCAAGGGCTCTGAAATAAGCCGAAACTTTTGGAGAAAAACCTTGGGCAAACTTATTGACACGAAAGATGAAAGCTCCCTATTTTTATTCCAAACGCTTGAAGCTCTTATATCAAATGATTGGCAGCTGAAACAAACGGCGGACTTTCTTCATATCCACTACAATACTTTAAAATATAGGATCAAAAGATTAGAAGATATTTTAGGGATAGACGGGTTGTCAGAAGGGAAAAGGCGTTTTGATATCAGCTTAGCCTTCATGTTGTACAAATTGGAAAATAGCGATCCTTTAACGCAGTGCAGTAGATTAACACATAATTAAATATTTCACTATCTGGCAACAATTTTTGTAGACTACTGCTGAATTTGCTTCTTGTTATCGTGCTAATAGCTGGTAATTTTACAATTCATCATTTACAAAAATGACACCAACAAAAATGACCCGGTGAAATTTCTGTCTCTTCAGGTTCTTTTTCTGCACATATTTCTTTCGCTTCCACGCATCTGGTATGAAAAAGACAACCTTTAGGAGGATCAAGAGGGCTTGGAATCTCGCCACGTGGCACTTTGCGAATCCTTTTCCCCTTGCCCACGCTGGGTACGGCCTCTAAAAGGCTTATCGTGTAGGGATGCCTTGGTTTTAAAAATACATCGTCTTTACTTCCTATCTCCATTATCTTGCCCAAGTACATGACTGCTACGTGGGAAGCAATGTGGTCTACTACGGCAAGATTGTGGGTTATAAACAAATAGGTCAGTGCGAGGCTTTCTTTGAGCTCCTGTAATAAAGCTAAAGTTCTTGCTTGGACGGAGACGTCTAAGGCTGAGGTAGGCTCATCTAGAACCAAGAACTTGGGTCTTAACACTAAAGCCCTGGCTATGGCAATCCTTTGACGCTGCCCACCGGAAAATTCGTGAGGATACCTAAACATATGTTCCTCTCGCAATCCGACACACTCCAAGATTTCCTTTATCCTTACGTATATTTCGTCAGAGGGAAGCTTATAGTGTATCTTTAAACCTTCACCAATAATATCCTTTACTAGTTTCCTAGGATGGAGCGAATTGTAGGGATCCTGCTGAACGATCTGCATTTGCCTTCTGTATTTGATCAACTCTTTCGGTTTCAGCATCGTGATGTCTTGGCCATTGAGATATATCTTCCCTGATGTGGGTTCGATCAGTTTCAGTATTACTCTTCCGAGCGTGCTTTTACCAGACCCAGACTCTCCTACGACGGCAAAGATCGCGCCCTTTGGAATCTTCAGGGAAATGCCATTGATAGCTTTAACCTGAAGTGGCCTTGATAGTATAGATTTTTTAATATCAAAATATTTCCTCAAGTTTTCTATCTCAACGAGGGCTTCCACGCTTTGGCCTCCTTAAAAACTGTCAGAATAAAGATGACATGCCACGAAATGGCCTGGTTTTACTTCCTTCAGATCTGGAAGTTCTACGCGACATTTATCAAAACAAAAATCGCACCTGGGATGAAACCTGCACCCCAGAGGCGGGGCTATTAAATCAGGAACAGAGCCCGGAATGCCCGATAGGACCTTTGAAGCTCCTATGATGGGTATAGAATCTATCAGCCCTTTGGTATATGGATGCAAGGGTTCTTCAAAAATCTCCTCCGAGCTTGAGATCTCAATGGCGTTTCCGGCGTACATGACGGTAATTCTATCGCAAAACTCCGAAGCAATCCCAAGATCGTGAGTTATGAGAATAACGGCATTTCTCCCTACCCTGACAAGTTCATCGAGTAACTGAAGTATCTGTGCCTGAATGGTCACGTCCAATGCGGAAGTTGGTTCATCTGCGATCAAAAGCTTTGGTTTTACCGCAAGAGCCATGGCTATCATCACTCGTTGAGCCATGCCACCGCTTAATTCGTGAGGATATAAATCCATCGATCTTCTCCAGTCAAGGCCTACCATTTCAAGAATCTCGGGAGCCTTTTCGTAGGCATCACCCATGCTAATTTCACTGCTATGAGCGATTGACTCGGCGATTTGAAATCCCACCTTAAAGACGGGATTAAGGGCAGAGATGGGCTCTTGAAATATCATAGACATCTTTTTGCCTCGAACTGTTTTATCCATCTCTTCTTCCGTTATTTTTAAAAGGTCGGTTCCTTCAAACAAAACCTGCCCCTCGATTATCTCACCGGGGGCATCTATAAGCCTCATGATGGAAAGAGCAGACACCGACTTGCCACAACCTGTCTCTCCAACGATCCCCAGACGTTCCTCTTCGTTAAGCCACAATCTAACGCCATTTAGAGCCTTGATTATCCCTCTGTATGTCCGAAAGATGACGCGCAAATTATTTACCTCAAGCAACCTCGCCATCGATCGAGTTACCTCCTAATTCTAGGGTCCATGATATCGCGTATACCGTCGCCAAGCAGATTAAAACCTAAAACTACGAGCGCTATGAATAAACCTGGAAAAGTTGATATCCACCACTGCTGTACAAGGTAGCTTCTACCATCGCTCACGATTGCACCCCATTCAGGCGTAGGAGGTTGCGCTCCAAGGCCAAGGAAGCCCAGCCCTGCAGCGGTTAGTATAATTGACCCCATCCTCAAGGATAGCTGGACTAACACAGGTGACATGCACATGGGCAATACATGAAGGAGTAATATTCTAGTGTTACTGGCGCCAAGGGCCCTGATAGCTTCAATATAGGGTAGGGATTTTATCTTCATGGCTTCAGCGCGCGCCAACCTCGCTATCACGGTCCATCCCACTAAAGATATCGCTATGATGGCATTAAATACCCCTCGACCAAGCATGGCAGACAAAGCCATGGCTAAGATTAAATTGGGAAAAGATAAAAATACATCTGTAATCCTCATCAAAACGTCATCTATAATGCCACCAAAATAGCCCGCCGTGATGCCCACGGCAACCCCTATCGTTCCGCTGATAACGGTTACAAGCAAAATAATACCAACCTCGATGCGAGCTCCGTATACGACTCTGCTGAAGATATCCCTTCCGAACTGATCCGTACCGAATATGTGATCACTGCTAGGAGGAAGCAGGCTCCTTGAAATATTTATCTCTATCGGATCATAGGGAGCAATCGCGGGCGCAAAAATGGCTATCACGATGAAAAAGGCCACCAATATGGTGCCAATCATGGCCAATCTATTTTGCCTCCACAAGTAAAGCGTATGTTTCCAATCCTCGATCAAAAGCTGACGACGCGATATAGCGACGTTTGAACGTTCCGTCTGCAAGCACGATCCCTCCTAAACTCGCATCCTAGGATCCAACGCAGCATAAACAATATCAACAACTAAGTTAACCAGGGAATAAACGATGGCAACAAATAAGGTGCCTCCCATGATTGCTGGATAATCCAAAAGAAGCAAAGAATTTACTATGTAACGCCCAAGGCCTGGCCAACCAAATATAGTTTCGGTTAAAACAGCTCCCTCAAGCAAGCCACCGAAGGTTAGCCCAATGACAGTAACAACAGGTATTAAAGCGTTACGCAAGGCATGTCTGTATATGACAAGCTTTCTTCCGATTCCCTTCGCCCTTGCGGTCCTTATAAAATCTTGTCTCAATACGTCTAACATGCTCGAGCGCATGATTCGGGCAATGGACGCAGTAGAGGAGTATCCAAGAACTACAGCTGGCAGTATTATGTGCGACAAAGCATCTTTAAAGGCTTCGAAATTTCCCGCAAGCAAAGAATCCAATAGCAAAAGACCGGTAACCTTAGGCGGTAAGTGAGTAAATATGCCGATACGCCCACTACCAGGCAACCAGCCTAAACGATAATAAAATAAAATCAAAAGCAAAAGTCCGGTCCAAAAGACCGGCATCGATACGCCTAATATCGAAAATACCCTACAAAAGTGATCTATTAACTTATTTCGATGTACTGCCGAAAAAATTCCTAGAGGCACTCCTAAAACTACGGAGATTAAAGCTGCCACTATGGCAAGCTCAAGCGTTGCGGGAAAAAATTCCACTATATCTTTTATAACGGGCCTATTGCTCTTAATAGATATCCCGAAATCGCCTCTGACCACGCCAGACATGAAATCAACAAACTGCGCATATAAAGGTTTATCCAAACCTAGGCGCCTTCTCATCTCATCTACCAGTTCTATTGGGGCGTTACCCCCTAAAATAGCTCCTACCGGGTCTGCAGGTATTGCTCTAGCCACAACGAAAACTACCACGGAAACACCAAAAAGAACAATGAGCATCAAAAATAATCTTTTTATGACGAATGTCTCAAGCCTCATTTTTTATTTAAATCCCCCTGCTTTTTAGTCAAAGAGATATTATACACCTTAAACAGAGAAGGGGCCTTTAAAAACAGAACCCCTTCCCTTTAGACACTTACTTCCACGTATAATTAAGTTCTACTGGAAACTAAATAAGGTGATTCTTAGTTTTTACTTCTTTGAGATTTTTGTAAAGTCAAAGGTAATGCTATAACCAGCTGCTGCATCCTCAAATCCAAGCACGTTATCCCTTATGACCCAAAAATCCAATGGTTGGTAGAGCATGACGAATGGGCTTTTTTCGATCCAATATTCCTGAAGCTCCTTGTAAAGTTCAAGTCGTCGCTCTTCGTTTAATTCTAAACCGGCTTTTTCCGCCAAATCCGCGGCATGATCATCGTACCACATAGTCCTCCATGCAAGCTGCTTGACCCTGTAATTTGCAAAGGGCTTTGCCAAGGCATCGGGATCGGGATAGTCTATGCCCCATCCTGCTAAGATTATCTGATGACCTTGCTGCCTAAATTTAGCATACATTTCAGAAGCTGGCATGGTGGTTACCGTGGCTTTTATTCCAACCTCGGCAAAATTTGATTGAACCAACACTGCTTCATCCATCCTGATCTGGGTCGGGTTAGTCAAAATTTCCACTTCAAAGCCATCCGGATATCCGGCATCTTTCAGCAGTTGTTTTGCCTTTGCGACGTCTTTTTTATAGGGGTTCATCTCGATGTAACCAAAATAACCGATCGGTATGAAATTTTGATTGAGCACGGCAAAACCTCTCAAGACTGAATTAATTATAGCATCGTAATCAATAGCATATTTGACAGCCTTAACTACACGCTCATCTTTAAAAGGTCCCCACTGAGCATTCATAGCTATATATTCATTTGACTGAGAGGGTACGGCGATCAATTTCACACCTTTTTGCGGCGAATCTCTAAGTTGAGCAGCTTGCTCTGTCGTCACTCTCCAGGCAACATCAACGTCGCCTTTTTGAACGAGCAGAAACTGAGTTGTTGATTCCGGCACGTCTTTAATAAAAATTTGCTTTATGGCAGGAACTCCGGCCCAAAAATATTGATTTGCACGAAGCAAAACGTGGTCATTTCTCTTCCACTCGACTATCTCGTAAGGTCCGGCGCCTGCGCCTACAGACTTGTCCAATAAGTAGGCCTCTCCAAGATCACCGTTGACTTCATTCGCCATCACGACTTTTTTGTTTACAATCCCGCCCCATGCGCCCCCGAGAATGGATAAAATAATGTTAGGTGCAAGCGGTTTTGTCTTTAATACAACAGTGCGATCGTCCTTCTTGGTGATAGTCTCTTGCATATTTTCCCTCGTGAGTCCTATTTCCTCCAACAGCCACGCAGGAGACTTGTAAATGCTTAAAAGTCTTTGGAAGGAAAACACCACATCATCGGCCGTTACAGGGTCGCCATTCGAAAAACGAGCGTTTTCTCTCAAATGAAATACATATTTTGTGCCATCTTCGAGAATCTCCCAACTCTCAGCTAAACCAGGTACGGGAGTCAATACGCCGTTCACGTAATCGATATGAGTTAATCCTGAGTACCCTGCCTCAGTTATTTGTGCAGCTAATGTTTCATAACATACGGCCGGATCTAGAGAAATTAATATCTGTGTGTCTGCGGCTATGACTAACGAGTCTTTAGGCGTTGCTGCGGGGGAGTGAGTAGCAAAGAAAAAACAGCTTAAAAACGCCAATATTAAAACTGTCGCTCTCTTACGCATATTATACATACCCCCTACTTTTATTGATTGTCGTTATTCTAGCAAGACATCATGGTGGTGTCAAAAAAGTTTGGTCACGCTCTTGTGCCCATCACACATGCAGGCAACGCAAGGGCGGACAGCCACCTCTCTTTGTCTTCCAGAAACTGCTTTACAAGAGAAAGCTATCCGCCCATTTGACGAGTACAAAATAGTATTTTACTAAAGCTAGCTTAACTGAAGGTATTTATAAGCAAGCAACGCATAAGCTGCAACGCCTTTCCACAGTACGTCTTCATCTACGTCAAACTTGGGGTGATGATGTGGGAAAACGATGTTTTTTTCCTCGTTTCTGATGCCAAGTTGCAAGAACGCGCCGGGAATTTTCTGCGTATAAAATGCGAAATCCTCGCCACCCATGGTCATTTCAGCTTCGACTATAGGTCCGATGGCTTGCAAAGCTTCCGTTACAAAATCCACAAGGCTTGAGTCGTTCACGAGCGGAGGATAGGGGGCTCTAAAAAGCCCAAAGGAAGACGAACAACCCCATCCTTCGGCGTAACGCTCGGCGATGGACTGCATCCTTTTCATTAGCCTGTCTCTCAAGTTGGAATCAAAGGTCCTCAATGTGCCCCTAATTTCAACCGACTCGGGAATAACGTTGTATCCATCGCTTGCTTTTACCATTGGCAATGTTATGACCACGGGAGAAAAAGGATTGGCCGCCCTGGAAACCAATTTATGAAATGCGTTATATATGTCTGCAGCCGGTGCTGTTGGATCATTGGCCAAATGAGGATGAGCCGCGTGACCGCCTTTACCTGCGATTCGAATCTCAAATCCATCCGATGAAGCCATCATTGGCCCTTTTCTCGTAGCTAGCACCCCGGAAGGAACTTCCACCCATACGTGTATACCAAATATGGCATCAACGTCGTCCAAGTGACCTTCCTCAAGAACTTTTTTGGCACCGGCTCCGCCTTCTTCTCCTGGTTGAAATACTAGTTTTACAGTGCCGTTAAAACTATCCCTCAAGTCGGAAATTAATTTTGCGGCACCTAAAAGCATTGCAGTGTGTGCGTCATGACCACAAGCGTGCATTTTACCCGAGATGACCGATTTGTAGGGCACATCGTTTTCTTCCTCTACGTTTAAAGCGTCTATATCAGCCCTTAATGCGACAATCCTTCCGCCTACGCCGCCACATTCCAAGACGCCTATTACTCCGGTCCCGGCGGCTCTTTTTGTTTCATAGCCCCAGTCCTTCAAAAATGTCTCGACAATTTCGGCCGTTCTTTTTTCTTCAAACTTTACCTCGGGATGTCGATGAAAATCCCTGCGCTTTTCTACCACAAATTCCTGCGATTTCTTGGCTGACTCTACGATCTTATCCTCCAAATTATACTCAGACATAGTAATCCCTCTGCTTATTACTATTTTTTTTATTTCGTGGTTATAGAGCAATAGAAGCGCCTGGCCCAATGGGCAGACCTAAATAGTACCAAACAATGATCATTAATATCCATGTGATTAAAAAGACCATGGAGTAAACAAAAGTACGTGATATTATTGTTCCCACACCTACATCCTTTTTATACATGCTCGCAAAACCCAAGAGTATGGGGAAATATGTAAAAAGCGGAGTGAAGGCATTTGTGCTGGAATCCCCAATCCTGTAGAGAAGCTGTGTCCATTCCGGAGTATAACCCAAATAATACATCATAGGCACTATTACAGGAGCCAAAAAGGCCCATTTTGTCGATCCGCTCGTCAAAAATAGATTAATAAATGTCGAAATGAACGTTATAGCAACGAAAAGACCAACGCCAGTAAAACCAGCGATCTCAAGAAGATGTGCAAGTTTGATAGCTAGTATTGATGCCATATTAGTGTGAGTAAAGGTGTAGGTGAAGTTACCGATAGGCAACATCACCACAATATAGGGGGCCATCGTCTTCATGCTTTCGACCATATGGTCTATGATCTCTGTAGGCCTTTGCACAGAACCAACGCTTCTCCCGTATACCCACCCTCCAATTATAAAAAACACAAAAAGGATTGGTATCATGCCATCCAGGAAAATAGAAGGAACTATTGTGTTTTTAACGGGATCTCGCAGTGGTCCTCCAGGAATGATCGTTAGCAAAAACATCAAGAGGAAAAATCCACCTGCTGCAAGACCTGCCTTCTTCACGCCGCTTATTTCTTTCTCAGTAAGTGTTGTCAGATACTCACGGGGAACTTGTGCATGTTCATATTCAGGATCCCATTTGGCAAATTTCGGCATAGCAAATCTATTAGTAAATACCGTTCCTACAGCCGTCAATACAAAAACAGAAGCGATCATAAAATAGTAATTAGCGGTTGGATAAACGTCATAAGCAGGATTTGCTATTTTGGCGGAAGCGCTAGTAATCCCTGCCAGCAGTACGTCAGTTCCAGCTATGAATAAATTTGCGGTAAATCCTGATGAAGCAGCAACATATCCTAATATCATCCCAAATATCGGGTCTTTCTTCCTTGCATAAAAAAGGGCAGCAGTCAATGGCGGAATGATGACTGTTCCCGCATCTGAAGCTAAATTAGAACATATTCCAATGATAAATATTGCGGGAATCATTAAACTATCCGGGACAGTTGTCAATGTCTTCATTATGGAGGGTATGAATCCTGATCTTTCAGCGAAACCGGATGCCATCATCATAACCAAAACTAATCCCAGGGGTGGAAATTTGGTAAAGTTGGACACCATGTTTGACAATATCCATTTTAACCCTTTGCGATTCAACAAGCTAATAATTTCAATTTTTTCGTTCGTAGCAGGTGCAATAGCTGAGACGCCTTCAAATACGCCGGAAAGAATAATCACCAAAAACCAGAAGAACAAAAAGATCCAAAATATGTGGGGCAACTTATTACCAACGCGTTCAATCCAACCAACAAACTTAAACAATAGACCATTCTTATTCCCCTCGTTCCCAGTCAAAACTAATTCCCCCTTCCTATGTTGAAAGTACTTTTGATTGAACTCAACCATTTCAGCATTATATAAAACATTAAATATTATTGCAACCACTTTCATGATTGGCTAGCATGAAACTCAAGTCTATGACTGCTATTTTAAATTAGGCATTATAGAGTCCTGCAAGCATCTCAAATCTTATACAAGTAATAAAGTAATATGTGAGTCTAAAACTGTAACAAACCGTACATGGTAGGCTAAGGTACAAGTCATGATTTATAGGGGGGAAGCTGGACCTGTTTTTTGATAAATTGATGAAAAGTCATCCAACGTGCTTATTTACATTGAGCCTGGTTTATCTCATAATATACATAAAAAGAGGTGAAGACCATGTTTAATAATATACAAGTATTTGTTAAAGGCATTGTCATCGACGAGAACAACAATCACGTAGTAATGTTAAGCGACAAAGAGGAAACAAAAGTTTTGCCTATTGTTATCGGTCCGGTCGAGGCAATGGCCATTTTGATGAACATGCAGGGAATAACTCCTAACCGCCCTCTAACTCACAACCTGCTTAAAAATCTTTTAGATTTGCTGGGGGCAGAAGTCGAGCAAATAATCATAACGAATATAAAGGACAACGTTTATTATGCAAACTTATACATAAAGCACGATAAATACACCTTTGAAGTTGATTCCCGTCCAAGCGACGCCATAGCCATTGCCCTTGCCTATAACGCCCCGATATACATGAACTTGAAGTTAATCGAATTTACGGTAAATCCTTCGGACCTAAACGTCGATCGCAGCTGAACACATATGCGACTTCAAGGTTCAACTTTTAAAAAGCCCTCATGTTTGACTGCAGTTACCTCATGAAGTTTACTTTACAAGTTCAAAGGGCTAGCCTTCTATGCCTCCTTCATGGACAAATACCTTCTCAAATCCCAGGCGACGGAGGAGGGAGTAAGCATTCCAACCTCTCAGGGGAATCTTGCAATATGTGACGATATCCCAATCTTTGGGAAGCTCAGAAGCTTTCTCCCATAGATGTCCCGTGCGGAATGTTAACGCAATCATAGGGAAGTTGACCTTGAGTTTTGATTTCTTCCGGAGTCCTGACGTCAACACACAAAGGATTCCAACCTTCTTCAATTTTTTCCTTCAGTTCCAAGGGGCTTGTTTATCAATAGGTGTAGATTCGCTTGCTTGCCATCGAAGTTTCAGCTTTAATGAGAAATTGTTTCTCTTACTTCGTTTAATTTTAAGATCCTATCCACCCTAAAGGTCCTCTCGTCATTGCGGGCGTTGCAGAAGGCTCTCATTCCTATATACTCTTTGCCTTTGTATTCCATTTCACCAACTTCGCGCGGCCATACAATTCTTTCGCTTTTTTCATTATTTGGCTTTAAGTAAACG
>FZPS01000028.1_pt36 | contig 21533 bp, 14 predicted proteins | sample 1817821 | NCBI WGS metagenome assembly FZPS01 (sample SAMEA104158645, study PRJEB21678) | metagenome | place: Germany | collected 2015-04-21 | reverse complement strand
ATTTATAAATATCAATTCAATTTACTTTTCTAAAACAAAATTAGATGCCAGCCACCTAATTAAATTCTTCTTTTATCTATTCTAAATCTTTATTAAGTAAATCACCAAAAACTTTCTCGGCTATCTACTAAAGTTTATATAACTTATAAAGCTATTGAGCAAATGTAAAAAATATATTATCTGTAAAATATGCTTTATTTCTTATCTTGTTTGCTAACTTCATTAAGCTATCCTACGTTCTCCACCTTGTTTGTAAAATATCTCTCAGAATCCTCTAATTGTTATATTTCTACTCTGTGAGTTTATGTATCAAACTATCGTTCTATGCTTTATAGTAGTTTGAATTATTAAAAATTTCCTAATCAAAAACTTCTTTCTCTATTTTCTTTTTATCAATGTGTGCATTAAATCACTATTTGACATCATAAAATCCATCTGATTCATTTTCATTACATTTTTCAAATAAAGCTTTAATCTAATCAAAACTATCAATAACAAACTTATTATCTTTCATACTGTGTTACCTCATCCTAATTTCATTCATACTACATAATCTATTTCAGTTGTAGTTTTTTTATATTTTTATGCTATTCTATTAACTTAAAACCCTAATGGTCAAAAGGTAAATACCGCTATTGAAACTAATAATTATTCATAAAATATATATTACCGTAATGGTCAATTATCTTTCAGTCTCCTACTAATCCAATAAACTACTATCCATTCTAATCAACAAATTTCTATACCTATGATAATGGATAGGCTTCTATCACTCTTAAAGCAGTAATAAATTTTGCAGACATAATTATAATGTTCTCCTTTTACTCATTCTGGGTTTTCTTCTTTGTCTCCTGACGGTTGTTATTCTGGGCTTATTTACATTTCTCGACTATTTTTTGACAAGATTAGTTTTAGTCTTATCAACCTATTTCTTAACAAGCTATCTCTTTCTTTTAAGTAAACTTTCTTTCTATCTTTGAACCTATTTTCTTGCTAATTTCTTTTGCCTCTGGGCATCCATCCCTTCAAATCTATGGTCTAATATAGCTATTTTACTAATATATCTTCTTGTATAAGTTCTATATACTGACTTGGATACTTTTGTATTTAAAAATTGTTTTAATATTCTATGATAAAACTAATAAGGTCTCTATATGCCAATTATATTTTTACCAGTATTTTGTTTCTGCCTTCACATTATCTTTATAATTACATTCCTCAACTAATAAACCTATCTCTATGAAAGATAGTTTATATTGATACCGTGAAGCTTACCCTTTCAACTTGGATTCAATACAAGAACTTGAGGATTGGGATCATTAACCACTACACCGTCATACTTAAACCTGATAATATCACCACACTTTAAGCGTGCCAATGCTATCGGTTTAAAGTTTTTTAATTTCTGTCAAAAATTAGCCATTAAATTTATTCTCCGTTAAAATGTTTACTATATTAATAAATATACGGCTTAGCTCAATTTATAAAACTTTCTTCATCAGAAAACAAAAATAGCGGATACATTAAGCACCCGCTCCCTACATCTTGCCAATCATTGTCTTTATCTAATTGATATATTTTACTCTCTAAAACTTATTCATTTTTTTATATTTACGCTTATTTACTTTATAAACATTGGGATTTTTATAATCATTACGAGTATCATATTCTAAACCCTGTTCTTGGGCTAACTTAGAGTATCTTCTAATTACTTTACAAATTTTATTATTCATCAGCTGCCTCCAACATCTAATCCACTAATTGTTCTTTGTTATCTGGCTTTCTTTTACCGTCATTAATTACCATAATATATTTTGTTTCTCTGACGGATTTGATATTATAGTCGCCCATAACCTTATCGTAGATTTGTTTAAAGATATTGCTGGCATCTTGGCAGGATTTTGCCTTTACCAAATATCTCTATGTGATTTTCTTCTATTTAATAGAACCCTTTGCACCCTAAACCTACATAATATACTCAACTACTAAATCGTAAAATTTCATTTACATACCTCTTTTTTATATTTTCTTTATATATACATTATTTATGTCATTAGGCTAAAACTTGTTAAGTCCGCCACCATACTCTCTTCTATTTTTGTTGATTGCCTATATAGCTAAATCAGATAATAGATATTCAATTATTTTCTATCTATCAACATTATCTTTTAAATAAATACCATGAAAACAAGTTAAATTCTTAACGCCCGCCTAATTTATTATAAACCTCGGTTCATTTCTATTAAAAACTCCAATTCATAAATCCGCAACCTTTCTATCCTATGGCTTATATCACGGGGTTCTTTTTGATGTTAAATATCTTTCATTGACTTTCATCTACTATCCCAACTAAATATAACATTTAACGTTTTCATCATTACCAATAGTTCCATCAAAGAGATAAACTTTTTTATTTTCTTCATATAATTTTTCAAACATTTCTTTAGTAAACCTATTGCCTTTGACGTGTGTCGCTCTCGTTATACAAGGGATTAAATTCTACATCGGTATTTTGTATCTCTCTATCTTTTCTTTGTTAAATAGAAAATAATCATTGTGTCCTGTTGCTATTCCTCTAACTGTTCTTAGATATGTTGAAAGAACGTGCCACCCATTACTTATGTCAGTATTATTACCTTTATAATAATTTATTCATTTTTCATTGGCGTAAACCATACTAAATTTATAATATTTCATATTACGTTTAATATGTAAATCATCAAAATCGTTTACAACTTTAAATCTCAAATACTCTTTTAAGAAATTTTCATGATTGCCTTTTTCAATCAAAAGAATTGTTGATGTGGTGATAGCGTCATCAAAAACTAAATCTTCTAACACAATAACATACTTCAAAACATCTTCTTTCAATAGAAACTCTTTAATAGCAATTCCATAATCAGAATTAAGAAACTATGTGGGAACTATAAAACTTGCTCTGCCACCTTCTTTTAGTTGCGTAACAGCTTTAATTAAAAACATTGTATATAGATTAGAGGTGTATCTGAATTTTTGTTCTGTTCTTTTTTCTATCTATCCTATTACTTTTTTGTTATCATAATCATGAAATTTTAAATATGGTGGATTGCATATAATGGCATCGTATTGATTCTATCAATCATTGAAAATATAATCATCATTGCGTAAATCTATGTCTTTAAAGTGTTTACTTATATAATCATATATTTTTTTGTCTAATTCAAACGCCGTTATATCGTATTCCCCTCTCTACTGTAATAAGTATGTAAAAACGCCTAAGCCAAATGCAGGCTAAAGAATAGTTTTAGGTTTAGTCTATATAATTCAATTTACCATAAACTATGCTATCTATGGTGGAGTAAAAAATTGTGCAAATTTCTTTCTATGTTCTAACGATACACTCTAAATATAATCTTTCTTAATTTTATCCATTAAACTACCTTAAACTTTCTATTGTAATTTTTCAACTCTTTAATTAATTTTAAAGCCCCTCGCTTATTCTATCCATAAAATAAAATAGCAACATCACACCATTCGGCAGCTATTCAATTTCTTTCATCGCTATAAACGCCTGTAAACCTATTGGGAGCTTCTAAACATCTATTGTCTCATCTTTCATCATAGGCTTTAAACTTATAGAAATCAATATAATTTTTTGATAATATAGTCTAAATAATCTTATCAGCCCCATACTTAGAGCCAAAAGTTGCAAAGACATAATTCTATATATTTCTATTCAATAAGCTGTGCATAACCTTTTCCACAGTTAGATTAAGAGAATAGTCCTAATCTCCTGTTATTAAAATCTTTTTCATTATTCATCACCATCTAATACAAAGCTTTCCTCTAATACATCTATAAGTTCATCAAGTTGACCATCCATTATCTTATAAATATCTGTCGTTCTGTAATTTATCCTATGGTCATAGAATAATTGTTTTTTAAAATTATATGTTCTAATTCTTGAACTATAATCACCGCCGCCCACCATCTCTCTTCTTTGCTGAGAAATATCAGTAAGTTGCTTATCTTTTTCCATCTTGTAAAGACGAGCTTTCAATTCTTCCAACGCTTTAGCTTTATTCTGTCCTTGACTTCTTTCATCTTGACATCTAACAACTAAGCCAGACGGTTTATGAGTAAGCATTACGGCAGAGTCTGTTACATTAACGTGTTGTCCACCTGCTCCACTTGATTTACATGTAGTAAACTCAATCTCATCATCTTTAATTACAATATCTATGTTATCAGGAACTGGAATAATAGCAACTGTGGCAGAAGATGTATGTGTTCTATCGCTTGCATCGGTAATGGGGTTTCTAATGACCCTATGAATGCCGCTTTCAAACTTTAATTTCCTATATAGTTGTTTACCCTCAACTTCTAAAACTATGCGTTTAATGGCTGTCTCACCACTCTGAACGTTATAACTATTAATATCTTTAACAATATATGTCCAACCTTTAGTTTCAAAATACATTGAATACATCCTATAAAGGTCATTGGCAAATAAAGCACCTTCGTCTCCACCTACACCTGATCTTATTTCAACTAAAAGTTTATTGACATTATCAAACTCATCATCATCAGAATCAAACAAAATTTTATACTTAACTTTAATCATTCTTATGAGTGTATTAATTCTTTTGTTTATTATATTTACTTCATGCTCAGCATCTGCTATAAGTTCACTCTCTGTATCTTTATTTAAAAGTTCAATCATATCATGAAATTCTTTAATAACTTCTCTAAACGATTCTACATCCATGATATATTCATATAGTTCAGTATATTTACTAATCAATATGCTTGCGTCTTTGTCATAACCTTTAGAAAGTTTTTCTTGCAATTCAAGATATTTTTCTTTAATTTCTGCAAATAATTCTTTCATTTTTCTTTTCTCCTATTAAAAATCTTTTACTATCACTATTATGCGCAAACAACTCCTTTTAGAAATCCTAATCGTCGATAGTATTATATTTCTTCTATCACTTAGGACAAACAAAATACTATTTTTTATCCTCTGCGTTCTTATAATAGAATGGACAAAGCTTACAGGCAGTAGAATATCTTGCTACTGGATAAATCTATTCATCCTATATCAAAGTATCATTCTAACTGGCAATATGATTAACAAACTAATTCATTCATTCTAATGCTTTATTGATAGACGGCTTGCCATTGGGTGGCGTATAAGTTTGTATTCTTGAATTTGTATAATCATTAAAAGGATTCATTTTACGTTTAAAAATCATAAATTGAATATCTATATCAGACAACTAACAACCTAACTTTTGTGCATAAAAATATTTATATAGTAATAGTTGATTTCTTTTCTACTGATCATTCTTGTCGTAGTTTGACCAGCCTCTGTTAGATGTTTTCAAATCCAGTATAATATATTTACCCGTCTTCTTATCTTTAATAATTAAGTCAATATATCCAAAAAAGAAAACATCTCCTCTAATGTTCTACCATAATTTCTATTCAATACTTACGAGCTAATGATGAGCCAAATTAAAATACTTATTTCTATTCAACTTAAACTATCTTAGTATAGACTTACCTTCATTAATCAATCTTAACAAATCATCCTTTGTTAAATAATTTACATTATTATTTTTCTTTCTACTCTATGAATACTACTTTGATATATTATCAATTAACGCTCTTTCCATATTTATTTTTTCTGCCTACATTGCTCCATTGGTAAACAACTATTTCAAATACTAATATATAGTCTAATGTAATGCCGTACCAAATAAGAAATGCTAATTAACCTAAATAAACTTTTTTGGATACTTAATATAATTCAAATATCAATGATAATTACAATTCTTAAATGTTTTTATTTGTGAATATGATATAAACATCTTTTAACCCCTCGGTTGTCAACTAAACTGTTTCAAGTAATTGATAGACTATCTCAACAACTACTTATCCTATTTATCTACTTTACTAATACATTTTTGTGCTAAACCTAATCTACTATGTCCTCTACCACACCTTGGACACTTAACCTATGCTGGTGCTGTTTGTTTATAAAAATGCGGATACCTACTTTTATATTGTCCGATAACTTCTAAATTTCTATCAACTTGAAATTCCACCAATGGTTTAATAACTTGCTTCTAAAAATAAGTGTCATAATCAATAGTGAACTTGTCTTTATTCTAATCAATTAAATGTAAATCCTACTATCTCAAACAAATAACATCTTTTTTATCTTTCTTTTTCTATGCTGTTCAATCATTCACATAAAATAAAAGAACTACATCAGTGTGGTCTATATTCAAATCGAAAAGCTAATTGGCTCACTACGCACCCTTTAATATTTGCGATCTAACTTTATATTCACTGAATGCTTGATTAAATCTTTTAAAAACTGCAATCTAAATCAACGGAGTATTCTAAACCTAATATCGTAGATTTAAAATATCGTCAACTGTAACTTCCTATTTTACAATCTTTTCAAATATATTAGTTAATTTATCACGTAAGAACAAAGGACACTATTTGCCAATAGTATTTAAACCATGAGTATAAACTTTACCATTTGGTTCAATGCCGTAATATCTTTTCTTTTTATCTCCGAAAAATATATGACTTAAATGTTTTTCTATCTAAAGCTACATAATGTAATACTACTATAAAATATCCTTGTTATGCTTAGCCAACATTGAGTCTCTATAATGTTCACGAAACTATTTTACGCCTTGCTCTATTTGCTTAGAATCTTGGTCTCCATAATGAACGAATAAAGAATTGTGAACCAAAATATCATTAGCAAAAAAATTATGTGGCTCATCTACCATCTATATATCATAAACATACTATGGCTATGATGGTTTTATTTTCTTTATCTATTTAATATTGTGTAACATTATTTATCTCCGTCAAGTCTCTTTATTTCTATTATGCTTCCTTTTGATAAATCTTTAATTTTAACTATTTTTTTCTATCCACTCTAAATCATTGGCATAGAATACTATCCATCGAATATAAGGCTTGTATCGTTCTCAAAAATCATCTAATAATCTGATGTATTGCCCAACTTTATTATCTATTTAATTGTATGTCTTTCTGTTTTACTCATTTTAATATTCCTCTTTAACTACACCACATTCTATACATCTATATCCAAGAACAGGCTTTAACAAATCCTCGGTTAATCCTGGATCGAGTATCTTAGGAATGATTTTCAATTCTACAATTGTTGTGAAATATTTACTTCCACAATCACATTTAATGTTTTCTAACTAATCGAATGTAATATTTACTTGTGGATTTTTTACTGTTTTCATTACTTTACCTCTGCTTTTTCTACTCTTTTTCTATTTGCTATTTTATCAACTTCTGCTATAACAAGGTCATCTAACTATTCTCTCGTGTTATACATGGAAAGGTCTTCAGATTTATCTAATTCAATGTAAGCATATTTTTGTAATTCTAACATAACATAAAATTTTTTTACACTTTCTGTTTTAGTGGCAATATCGTCGCCTACTCATGAGTCTAAGTCTGTATCGACACCGAGGCTTGTAGCAAGTTTTTCAAATTTTTTAATATCATCCTATACTACATCCTATCTTTTTTCTTTCTTTATATTTCCAACAAATTTATTAACTTCTTCAAAAAAATATTTATCTAACTACTATTTAGTATTCAAGTTAGAGAGATTACTTTCACGAATAACCTATTTTAAAAGTTGTCCATATTCGTCATAACTAATATGAAAAATGTGATAATGTGATAATTTACTTAAAAGGTACATTCTCTTCATATCATCTTTATGTTCCTATCAGTCTTCTTCTCTTACTTTAATGTCGCTACCCTTAAATCCTAAACTTATAGCAAAATCATTGCGTTCTTCCTATGTCATTTTTATTTACCTCTTTATCATTTTATCATTCTATTTAATTTCATTTACTGTTCCATACAATAGCTATCCATCTCTCATAAGTGCCACCGAGTGATCCCCAGTAACTTTTATAGATGAATTATCATCCAATATAATCTAATACTGCTATTTGTCCGTGAGATGCCTGTAAAGCTTATTAATTTTCCCCACCCTTATATCACCATCAGAATAGTAATAAGTATCCACAGGGACTCTTAGAAAGCCTAATACACCATCTTTATACTTCTACTACTTCACTACATAATTAACATAGAGATTTTCGATGGTATCATTATATTTCTTTCCGTCTATAAAAAACTATATCATAGACTATCCATTAACAGAGTCTGTATCAGAATATATATTTGTAACATCGTAATTACTCGTTATATACTTCTGAGCAGCTTGTAGTGAACGCCTTGCAAAATATGTAATACTATCTGCAATCTATGGAAAAAAGAACCTAAAAAACTTATTGCCAAATGCACCATAAGTAGCATTCATAAATATCTTATAAACGTATTGTCTTTTATCTAAAGCATTTTTATGGTGTGGGTCAATGCCAGGCTATCTCATTTCTTTTCTTATTTTAACCCTCTACATAAATAAATACTTCATAAGCTTTGGAAATATCCCCTACTTTGTTTTCTGAGAATAAAATAAATATCTACCACCAAATAACTATTCGTGTTCTAATGTATCAACATAGCTTGCACCTCTCTTTTCTAATAGAGGGATTATATCATCATCTATACTAACATCGGATTGCTATGCTAACTATTGAGATGTAATAAAAGTTTCAGGACTTAAATTATAGGTTGCAATAACTGTCGGATACAATGAAGCAAAGTCTAACACAGCTACATTATGATGAATACCAGGGATAGGTTCATCAGTTTGTCCACCTTTAAACTTCCTCTACTATTTCATCATCTTATTTGGGAAAACCATTTCATCTCAATAAGTTTTAAAGATAATGTTTTCACTTATAGACATCTTGTAAAAGGCATCTGAAATCCTCAATGCACCACTCATGTTTTGTGTATTGATATAAGTATATATAATCTAAACCTTTTTATCAATCTCTTTCAATATCTAAACATCTCGGATACCATATTTTAAGAAACCAGCAAAGTTATCCTATCAATCTCTCCATGAAACTTCTTTGTGTTTAAAAATCTACTACTACTAAAGTATAGCTCTTGCCGCTGTTTCAAGTTTATTATCTGATAATTTATATTGCATATCATTCATACAATCCATCATATCGATATGATCTAATCCAAATATATTAAACTTAAACATTGTTCTACCCTTATCAATGTCTTTATTTATCCAGTATTTCATTATCGGAGAAAGCTATCTAACATTAATATCAATATTCTGACACCTGTTTATTATATATGGCATATCATATTGAGAACTATATCAACCGCATAACACATCAACCTTCATATTCTTAATAATTTGAATAAAGTATCACATCATTATGTTCTAATCTCTACAAAAGATATAATTTATATTATCTCTTTTCGACTTTGTTAAATTATTATCTTTTAAGATTTCATCTAATGCAGTCGGATGCCACGATAGAACGTAATACTACTATGTGAAACTACTAAATAACTGTATTGATGTAATTGGTGCAACAGCCTGCTATGGCATATTGCCTTTTGGATTATCGGGAAGGTATTGAGTTTCAATGTCTATAAACATAGTATGTCTATAATCGGATCATTCTATTTTATTATCTAATAAATATTTAGTCTATGGGGCTATATCAACAGCAGCAGAATTAACTAAAAGCTATTCATTTTGCCTCATCGTGTATTTTATATTTCTATCCTAATATAATACCTTGTACATCGGCATACCATACATCGATATATAATCCCTCGATGTATCAACATGAATCTTGCCTTTAAAAATTTCCTTTAAATGGTCTATTTTATCAATGTTATAAAAAAAGTAATCAGTAAACTGATCAACTCTTTTAATTGGCTTTTTATTTTTATTGTAGCCAAAAAGATGTATATTATACTGATTACCGTTATATACTGAAACTATTCTACTTATCTTCAAGCAAATCTCCTTTTATTTATATGTGTCTAAAATCTTATGAGAAGGGCAAGTAAATCCTGCCAACATGGGTGCATTGAACTTAGAACAAATACCCTTACTCGATGTATCGTAAATTACCATAACTCTACCAACGTGTATCTATCTCTGACCACCTCAGAACTGACAATTGGCACAAATCTTAATGTTTTTTAAAACGTGTATTTTACCCATTATTTTATTTCCTTAGTCATTTAAGACTATGTTTTTCTTACTTAAACTCTATTGTTTCATCTTATTGCTTAGGTTCTATACAATCATTCTTAAAACGTGATTGTTCATTATTCTTTGTATATTTCCCTAAAGCAATATATCAAAAAGTTTTATTTTATCTTCATTCTTTATTTCCATTTATATTTCTCCCATTACTATTATGCGCAAAGGTTGTTTTAGTCTATGTGAATGCCGTGATTAGCGAGCAATTCTTTATGTTCCAATAATTTACTGTAATGCTATGGGTCTTTTACTTTAATTTTCTACAAAACCTATTCTAATTCTGATGTTTTGCTATCTTTCCACCTTGAATATCGACTATTTAGTTGCATAAAATTGTAAAATCATTCTTTACTCCAATCATCGTGATTTAAAATTGCAAAAGTATTAAAATCCATCGGATACATTATTCAAATATAAGGTGATACTTCCTAATAATTAGTATAAATTGTAAACTATCCGTCTATAAACTTATCTAAATAGTTATATCCGTATTTTTTATTAAAATGTTTAACTCTTGAATCTTTTATATCTCATGTTCGGTGTGTGTAATTGTTATATATATCGTCAAAAAAGTTTCTTGAATAATTAAAATAATCTATCTAACCATTAACAATTTTATCTGAGACGATTGTCAATAACATTCCATCACTTATTATGTTTTTTAAAAGACCATCATTTATTATTTTTTCAATATCAAACCCCTATAATTTATCAATGATAACATCTACGTTCTCATTAATATGATTTATAAAATTACTTGCGTGAAGTAACCCAGCATTTAAAATAACAGAACTATAAAGTTTATTATTCTATCTAACTAATTTATTAATATAGTAAACATAAGCTGGCACACCCATATACCTTAGTGATATTAGTTTTTCAATATAGTGATTGTTATTAAACGTAAAGAGTATGCCCATATCAACACCTTTTTCCATTTTTAAAATAAAACTAACCATTTCTTTAAACGACACTATATTTTTATTTATTTCAAACTATGCAATAATTCTACTTCAACCAAATCTATGACTATAATTTGTTATCCTAAATATCACCCAATGAACAAACTTATCTTTTCTTTCGTCAATCCCTCGTCTAATCATTTTAAATAATTTCTCATCTAATTCAACATTCATTAAGTATGATCTAAAATCGCTGTGATTATATTTGCCACTCTATAAGACAGCATTAAAATCGTCATAGAAACTATCTACGTTATAATTATTACTCAAATAAATCTTTGTCAACTCTTTATCATCTACTATTTGATCGATGTCCATAAGTTTATTATATAAGTCAAATTTCAACTATTTGTTTGTAAATGAATCTAATATAATAGTAGCAACGTTTTTATCATCATTACTTTTACTCATAGATTTTATCCTTTCTATAATAAGATTCTATATATCTTCTAAATGCTATTCTAAATTTCTAATAGTTATTTTTATATTTCCCTATAATGCCACTGACATCAAATATGGCAAATGCTTATTATTACCGTGAACAACGAATCTAATACCTTGCGGTGCAAGTTTAATGAGAATACTAAAAAACAAATAATCAATATCGGACTATTCATCGCTTCTTAATATTGTTTTAATTCTATTAATTAAAACATCTTTAAAGCGTGGAAACTTATTACACATTTTTACAATCATACTCGTCGTTCTATGACTATAATTTAACATAGTATCAAAAAGTTGATTAATTTTTTGAGGTCTATTATTTATATCAATCATCTATATAAAATTTATTAAAAGTTCTACAGTTTGCTAAGCATTATAAAGATTACTAAATATATTATTATAAACTTTCATCACATGATCCAACGTTAAATTATTTCCATTGCCCGTTCAACTCTATAACAATTCTATTGTGTGTAAAACAATCTCAAATTGATTATGAGTTTTTATTTTATCCACCAATCCTCTAATAATATTATAATATGTATGAATGTTTAATTGTCTTATATAAGGAATAATAATATCGTTTTCAAAATCTTCTATATTTGATATAGCTCTAAGATACAAGTATTCAAAAAAGAATTTACTTAAATTGACATTTTTAATAAGATATGCTATGTCTCCACCTTCATAGTTCCTACCTCTGGTATATGTTTCTAATCTATGATAATTGATATTTTTAGTTCTACCGAACATCTATATAGATTTAGGCATCAACTATTTGGGTAGATTGTCTTTATAAGTATCAAGTTTTATAAAATTAAAAATTCAATCTAACTTTTTTTTATTACCCCCTATAAACCTTTCTACAATAGTATTCAATATCTCAGGTTTAACCAAATAATCTCTCTCATCACGTGAAGACTTTACTACTTCAGCATCATTTTTTCTATAAATAATCTATAATGCAGGGATTAAGTTATCGCCGTCAAGAACGTTAGTTACTCTATGTAAAAAAGTAAAAACACTTAAATATCTGTTATTATTCAACCTTCTTAATATATACTAAATTTCCTATTGTGTGAACTATCTCAGACGATCAACTTCTTTATCACCATAATTATTAAAATATTGACTATATATTATATCTATCTCATTTAACATTAAAACAACAAGTTGCGGAGATGTGAATCTGATAATATTGTTGATAGCATTATTGTTAATCTAATATTTACTATTTGAACCATACTTATATTTATACATCTACGAATTTCTTCAAATAAATTGTAAAACTCATTGAAATTTCTTTCTACTATTCTTTATAAAAATTTCATTTAAAAGGTTGAAATGTTTGTTTACTATTGTAAACATAAAATAGTTTGAACTTTCACGATTGCCTCCCTATGATCTATAAAATCTATTAATGATATAGGGAAGCCTATTACTCTATAAAATATCGGTCTTAAATAATAATCTACTCATTTTATTTACTACTTCCAAATCTAATTTACTAACAATAGCATTGATTTGTTGCGAAGTAAATCTTTTCTCAGTCCTTTCGGCTACATAATCAAATGTATATTGAGTTATCAAGGGATATATATTCTAAATGAGATTGGGGTTAATCTAAAATATAAGTTTTTCATAAAAATACATATCTCAGTATCAACTACTTTGATTTTTCAATGCCAAGTTTACATATCATTCAAATTTATTTCTACGTCTTTTTATAAACCTTCTTTCAACCTACTCATATCTTTTCAATGTTCCTAAAACTAAGCTGGTAGCTATATCATCAACACGTCCATCTTTAAAAAATTTCTATAATAGCTCAAACTAATCGAGTGGCGTAGCGTGCATGATGTCATATTCTTTTCTCATACCCGCCTATACTCCACTTCTTGATGGATAAACATCTAAATAAAATCTTCTATTTGAAAACTATAGATTAGGATGTTTTGCATTTTCATAAACATCTTTATTATGATATTTTCATACAAAATCTTTTACAAGTTTATATAGATTTTCATCAAAATTAACAGTAGTATGACTTTTTTGTATTTTAGTTGGAATTAATATGCTGTGCTAATTGATAATCTTCAGCCACCTTGTTCCCCTTTTATAGTCTTTTTTAATTTGATACGGGACAATATTCATTCTTATATAAGCCTTGTCAACATTATTCTATCCTTTAGCTACTAAATATGCCACCAATGCTCCATTTCTAATGTGTTTTCAAACATTGTTATTAAATCTCGTAGCTTTATAATCACTACCATCGTAATTAGAATTTAATGTCATACATGATGTTCACTACTTATTTGTTGACATTGTTGCTATATCGTAAGGCTATTTTGAAATAATAACCTATAACTACTAAGGTATATCTCTAACATAAGTTACATCACGAGTAAATCTATCGTGTTCTTTATTATAAAAATTAAAATCATAATCGCTTAATTTTTTTTGTCTATGAAGAGCATTTAACACCCTACCAATTCTACGTTTATTATTCGGATAAGCCTACTAATACGCCATATTATTCTAATCTATTATAAATCCATTCTTCTATAATATTTTAACAATGCTATTTGGGAGCTATGGAGTTGATGTATATCTGATACCCGTTCCCTATTCATATTCCTTATATCTAATTCTTACTCTATTTTTTCCTTTAAAGAAATGATCATAGTATCCTTTATGAAAGCTATTTGTTTTACTGTTAGCTTCGTTAGTTAGTGTTTCTTTAAACCTTCTTCTTTTCTATCTCATTTATGACATTTACTCCTAATTAAGTGAAATACTTTCTATAAATACCATTATAATATTTTTTTGTTCATTCTTTGGTTTTTATTAAATTCTATATTTTATTAGTTGGCATCGAAATATATCTTTCCAGTATGCCGTCAATCTAATCGATTGTTGTCTATTCGTCAGTTGTATTAAAGATTTTAAATTCTTTAGCATCATATCCATTAATCTATGCAATAATCCTTCTTGCTATCTATTCCATAGGATATATTATAAACACATCTTTATTCATAATTATCTATCCCTTCTAAAACATTTCAAGATAATTCTAACCATAAAGCTATGTATAAAGTTCTCTCAACTTTTCCTTCAATAAACTATAAGTGTCCGAGTCGCTGCCATATTTAAATCTTATTTGTAATTTTTCTAACAGCTAAAGTAAATTATAATTGTCTTTATAGGTTGTAAGTAATAACTTAGTTCCCTTTACAATAAACTATGCAAAGTTCTACTTTTGTAAATCTCTTACTATTTCAGTGAAATTATCAATATGTAAATCTTTATAATTTTCTAAGATATATTTTATTAGACTATCGATATGCTATAAAAATAGCGGCTACACATTTTCACTTAATGCAATAGCTTTTGTGTTCTCATAAGTTATTTGGTTAGGCTAATTATTTAAAATATCTCTAAATAAAATTGGTACACCATTGAATTTTAAATCAATAGCATTGTTTATAACATAATTATCGTCTCATCTAAACCCTGTATTGCCATATAAGTGCATAACGATTATAAACTATTTTATTTTCAAAGCATCATTACCGTTTTCTATTTCATTGTTTATATAACTCCAAAAAGAAAAGAAGCTGGTATTGGCAATGATTTCGTTTACTACATTAGAATATTCTATATACTTTTTAATATCATAATCGTTCATTTTGATTAATTTATCATACAACTGTTTATATAAAATCAATCTTTGCTTATTTCTTATATCTACACCGCCGTCATAATATGTATTTATATTCTATAAGTCGTCTAAAGTTACAGTATCTCCATAACTTTGCACCAACAAACTTATAATTCTACGTTGATCGCTACTGTATAGATTAAATTCATCTAAATTATTACCATAATAAGTTATTAAGTCTATTACGTCATTTCCATTGATGAAAAGATTTATAGCATCCTCAAAAGATTTATTTGCCGATGTAATCATAACGTAAACGAGATTAATTAAAACAAGATTGTCCTATTTAGATATGTCTATCTCAACAATTTTTTTTCCATCTTTATTTAATAACTGTGTTAATAAATTAGTCATTGCATCGCTAATATAGCTTATATTAATTGCATATTTTGAATTGCCATATTTAGCAAACATTATAATTGCAGAGTTGCGGATTTCATCTCTAATCCACGCATCTTCATATATTATTTCTTTATATAAATAGTTTTGTATATACTATAACGCCATCTATTTTCAAATTGGTAATTTTTCAAACAAAATCTATATAGATGAACTAAAACTATAATAATACTTAATCAAACTATGAATAATGTTTTTCATTGTTGATTTTTTATTTTTTATATCAAATGTAGATGCTATTTTATAAAGTGTATTCTTATCGGCTATTTCATACACAAAAACGTCGCTATTTAAAAAGTGATCAAGTATTTCAATATTAAAGTTTTGACTACCATATTTTTCAAGACGCAACATAAACTCATAATGATTCTATATTTGACCATCTAAAATTTTCTCATCTAAAAGATTTACTAATTTCTCGCTGGTGGTTCAATCTTGATAAATCTAATCAAACAAACCATCCTAATACTATTTCACATTTGTAAACTTTATTAAGTAATTATATAATATAAAAAATTTATCCTTATCAACATTATTTAATATATACAAATATTCTTCCTATGTAAAATTTCTCACCATTTTTTTATCAATGTCCGTAAATCCTCAAAATTTTGTATCGCCATCGTAGTTTATTATAGTGGGAATATATTTTATCGGCGATAAAAGAATTAAATATCGAAAAGGGCAATCAAAATGATCTCTAAATCAATCTAACATCTATCCATTCTAAATAAACTTTTCAAAGACAAGAGCAATATCATCATAAAACAAAAATTCATGAAACACATTCTTAACAATCTTATCTTTTTTGAATCCAAAATTATATGCGGTATTCAAAGTGAGCAGTTTAAACTATTCATCGCTCATATCAATAAACTAGTAAATGAAATTGATGATATAATAATAATCCTTTCTACCCATAAGTTCAACAATCTAATATACTCTCTATAAATTTAATTTAATTTTATTGGTGAAATTATTTATCAATCTATCATAAGAATAAATCTCTTCATTCGCCTATTTAAACCATTTCAAAACTATAACAATCATCTAATTATTAAAATATTCAACGGCTTTCCTAATAATACCGTTATCATATATGGCAACACGAGGCTCATCTAATTCATATAATACTCATTCTAATTTCTATTCATCGTTTTGTATAAACTATTTAACTAATGTGTCTGCATTAAAAGATAATAAATTTCTTGCAAAAATTAACTACTATATATCTTCCGTCTATTTATTTTTCTTATCATAAAGATAGTTTAAAACCTATATCTAAAATCCAAACTATGATATATTACTATGAGCTACAAGTCCTCAAAAATTCATTAAAGTTTTTTTATCTATAGAATTAAGTAGATTTTCATAATCATACTTATCAAAATATAGTCTTTCAGGATATTTAATATAATTTGGGACATAATTATTGCCAGCTATTTTCTATATAAACAACGATATTCAATCTTTTGGCGTATAGGGTATCGTTTGTTTAGCAATGTTGTCAAACATATAATATATTGTATCAGACGATAAATATAAAAATCTAATAACATTCTAAATATATCATTCGTATTTACTTTTATCGCCATTGATAAATCTTTCCATAATAATCTAAAACTAACTAATTGAATCGTAAATTATGTTTGTGATGGACATTTCATTTTGGCGGTTTATCATTTCTTTATTTTCATAGATATACTATACTTTGCTGAGATTACTCGTTGGCAGCACAGCTAAAATATTATATGTTTTTTCCATAGGCTACTAATTATCATCATAAGTATGAACATCCAAATAAAATCTTGTTGTATCAACTACTATATCAGATAATTTTTTGTTATTCTATTTGTATATTTTTTTGTTATGAGTTATCCAAAGAAAATCTTTAACAATTTTATAGAAGTTAGCATCGTATTTAAGCCCAAATCTAAATTTTTGTATATTACTGGCTATTAGCATACTATGATTATTTGCAATCTCATCTCAACCGAGGTCTTCACCTTGTATATGCCTCAATCAATAAGGGATTATGTTCATTCTATAAAGGGCTCTATCTATATTTCTCTACCCTTTATGAACTAAATAAGCTATCAACGCCCCATTCTCATAGTGTTTAAATACTCACTAATTATATTCATCTATCTAATATTTACCATCTTTTGCAAGACTCATACAGGATTGCCATTCTTTATTTGTGGACATAGAAACTATATCATAACCCCCTCTACTCACAATAATCTAAAACTATCCTTTCATAATATTGTCAATATAGGTAAGAGTATTCATATATTTTGTAAAAATTTTATTCATATCATCATAACCATTGTCGCTTAGTTTACCACCCCTATGTAATATTCGCAACACTCTACCAATTCTTGTTTTATTGTTGGGGTTTTTTTTATTATATGCAGTATTATTCTATGCAATAGTTCAACCATGATATTCTAAAATGTAACTAATTTCATGTGGTAACTCTGGCTATTTTAAATCTAATACGCCCGTTTTTTTATAATGTGCTTTATATGGTATTATAGCTCTATCTTTATCTTTGAATATATGATTGTAAAAAATACCGTCAACACCGCCACCTACATCTTCAATTTTATCAAAAAGTTTATTTAAATCCTATTTAGATAGTCTTGCCATTATTTTTTATTATTCCTTAGTTTCTTTCTACTACTATTCGTCTTTTTTCTTTACTTTTTTCTTAGGCTATTCTTTTTCTTTGGACTTTTTATCATCAGCCTATTCTGGTTTCTATTCTTTCTTTTTAGTCTCTTTTTTATCCTTTAATGATAAATCCTCATTCTAAAGCTTCTTAATTTGCTTATAGAGCTTCTAAATCGATCCCTGTCGCCTTAATTCTTTAAATGTGAGGTTCTATATAGAATACTATCCAATCTATCCTAAACCAGCCCCTCGTGCGTTTTTAAGCTTTGTCTTTAATTGATTCAACTTATCTAAATCTTTTCAATTTCTCTAAATTATATCTTGAACAATCTAAACCTTTCTATTTATCTTAGCATAATCAATCTTAATATCAAATCTTGACGGTCTAAGTATTCAGTCATCTTTAATAAGACTATACTTCCCAGAAGCATGATTTTTCTACGATATATCCTAAACATAAATCTATACAGGATGTCCATACAGACTTATATCATTAGTTGCATTTCACGTTCCTGCCTTTTCTAACAAATAGTTTTTAACTAATATCTTGTTTGAATTAACTTGGGAGTAGTCTGTTAAAATATGAAGGTCGAAATCACTCTATCTTGTATAATTGAATTGAGCCAGACTACCCAATAACATAACATCTAATATTGGAAATGTTATATCGCAACCTTTATAAAAATCTCTTGCAATTCTCAATAAAGCAATTCTAACCTTCAATCTTATTTTTCTATTCTAATCTCACACTCTTGGATGAAGTTTGGTTTTAGTCATTTGTTTTTTCATTATTTATTTTTTCCTTATTCAATCTAATCAAATAAACTCTTATCGGTTTCTTTTGTTATCTCCATAAGAATATTAATCCACTAATCTCTTGTCATTGCATTTCATCTTATCGTAAACGAACGCTCAATAGACGACACAATAGCTTCTGCATATAGTTCTACTTTTTTAAGTTCCTAAATGATTATATTTGTGTTCATATTTATATATAATCTCTTTATATTAGTTACTCACTAACTTCTACTAATAGCCTATCTGGTAGTATATTTAGCAAAGATATATGTAGCCTTTAACAAATCAATAGGTGAAATTATTTTAGCAATATAATTGTATTGCATTCTCGACCCCATCATTAAAGACGTGGTGGCAAATATTCTATATGCTTCTTTATTACTATCGCTCTAATTCTTGTAGAAATCGTCTATAAACTAATTATACTATTTTGTAGTTATATTAAACTATTTAGCTCTATTAAATGAATCATTCATATACATTGGATGTCCTCTATTTGTGAACGTTTCTAAAATAATTTTGACAAGAGCTTCTCTATCTAATTGATTAATGACTTTTAAGTTATATGACATTCGATTATCTTTCCATCTTAAATTTCTATGTTTATCGCCTATCATTTGTACCAATTCATCGGTCAACTTAAGCTTAATATTGAATGGTATTAAAATTTTCTATAATACGTTACTGAAATTATTATAAATCGATGAATCGCTATTAATTGATTCATACAACGCCTTATTCAAAGAGAAATCTCCTTCATCGTTTGCAAAATATTGAATAAGCTATGGTCATTCTTTTTTAAACTATTCGCTCTAATACTCTGTGAATACTATACTTAATAGTCTCGACAAAGAATCGTATTTATTTGACATGAACGCTATCTTAAATATTCCGAGGGGTAATTTATAACGACTTCTATTATTTGCATTAAAGGGATCAAAATTATAGTGCTAAATTAAAACCTAAAATGTATATTTTATATTCTTAAAATCTCCTAACTTATTCAAAACCCTTGTGAATATGTTTTTGTTAAAGTATTCGTATAACGCTTCATTTTTTATACTCAATCTCATCATTCTATTAATCTAATCCGCTAAAAATCTTGTCTTGCGATGAGCTTGCATAATTAAGTGTTTCGTATCATCGTCTGCCAGATCAGATATTGTAGCGTCTTTATATTTTTCATATACTCTAAGAAATACATTACCCTATATATTATCTATAAAAGATTTATTTCTAATTTTACTCATCTTTAAGGCTAATGTCTTTGTTGCTTCTCTATCGTCAGCTATAATATAAAGTTTATATCCGCCACTACTCAATGCTCTTGTAAGATGCAAAATATGCTTATAACTTTGTTTATTTAAATTAGATGCTCTTAAACGTATATTATTCTTAATTGAATTTGTGTTTGAAATAAACTACATAAATTGTTGTATAAAACGTCCGCTTCATTTTTTATTTAAATTCTATAATGCTCATTTATTAATTTCTCTTATTACTCTATTATCGTTTTCATAGTGGCTTCCTTTAAACTCTTTATAATATCTATCTATAAAGACATGAGGATTAGTTGCGTTCTATATAATTGTCTGTATATTATCATAAAATGTTTTCTAATTATAATTCTATGACGTTATTTCACGACCAATCATTGATGAAATCGTATTAGAGTTTCACGATCTCACTCTTCTAATTAAAGAATCTATTTCAATATACTATGCTATTAATTTTATACTCTATTCACCTGTTTCTCAATTATTCAAAAATATCTAAAAACCTTGATTATTCATACCACGTATTGCAGAATTTATTAATCTCTTTGTTTTATCAGTTACTTCCTAAAAAGATGAAAGTAAAAGATGAGAATTTTTAGTTGCAATAAAATTCATTAACTATAAGCGATTGAAATTATTAATATCGACTTTTAAATAAGAGAACTCATCTAAGAATGTCTATAAGTAATTCCCTGCAATTCCTATTAAACTAAATGAAAATACTTTTTTAAGTTCATCGGGCAACAAACGTATAATCAAATCAAAATCTCTTATTTGCTATTCAATATAATTTTCATTATTTGAATTTCTAATTAATGATAATATTTGACCACCTATTTTGTTTACCTAATTAATCTATCAGGAAAACATACTCTATAACACCTATTTATACTAATAGTCCTATAATTTAAATGGATTTTCTTTTGAGATTAATTTTTGAATAAAGTCTGGCGTAATAACGAGAGCAGTGTCTGAATCTAAAATCTATTGCAATAATTGCTCATCTGTATATCCATTCGATATAACATAATTTAAATAAT
>FZPS01000122.1_pt47 | contig 21540 bp, 22 predicted proteins | sample 1817821 | NCBI WGS metagenome assembly FZPS01 (sample SAMEA104158645, study PRJEB21678) | metagenome | place: Germany | collected 2015-04-21 | reverse complement strand
TGTTGAACAGGTTCAGAATCTTAAATCGGTCAAATTTTTGAGGATTTTGCCCCGGCATCAGGTGAATGAGGGGTCTTCTTCATCGGTTTTTTCGTGTGAAGGTTGGTATCGGCGTCACCTGGGTGGGACACATGCTGAATCTGAACATTTAAGGATCAGGTTTGGTGCTCAGGGATGGGGTGGTGGGGTAGCATGCTCATGACAAAACGGGGAATTCTGTCCCAGCCTGCCGGAACCCCTTTTTCACCGCCTCATACCCGAGAGTAATGGCAAGATGAGTCTTTCCCACTCCTGGGCGGCCCCAGAAACACCACGTTCTCGGCGTTAGGAATGAGCCGTAACGACGCGTGATCCCGGAGAACCACCGGGTCCAGGGAAGGTTGAAACCCGGTATCAAAATCCTCCAATCGCTTCTCCATCGGGAAACCAGCAAGCCGCATCCTTAACCCGAGTGCCCGGGCATCCTTGTTCCCGACCTCCTCGGCCAGAAGATGGTCAAGGACTTCAAGGGTCGAACGCTCCTCCTTTGCAGCGATCTCAAGGTAATTATCGAGCAACTCGTCCATGGTCGTCAGTTTCATGCGTTTCAGGTTATCATGGACTCGTTCATAGACCAGAGCGTCGCTCATGAGATCACACCCCATCCGCAAACGCATCATAGACCAAGAGCGGCCGGTGTTCGCCATCAGGTTCAACCATGCGAAAGAGCGGTTGTGTGGTCGTTCTGGAGCGAAGATTGCACCGGATCGACTCATCCAGAAGACCGGTGAAGTGTTCCTTCTCTCTAACGACCCTGCCATGGCCTAGAACGATCGTGTGTGAACAGATGACCTTCTGCCCTGACCCGGATGGAGATCCGGTCATCCTGGAGTTCCAGGATGGCATCTTGGCCGGCATAGCGGTAAGGCACCGAATACCGGTTGCCAAGGTATGAGACAAATGCTTCTTTCGAGATCTTCCGGTGCTCTTCTCGTCGAATGATGTAAGGTGGGAGCGCATGGAGACTCTTGAGGGGGCTCCAGTCTCAGGCGGTCAAACGGGACCTCGTAGGTAGTGCCGTGAGGTGTGCTGTTGACACAGTCGCACCAGTGTCGGACCTGTCGGTTCATGTTTTCAAGCGATGTGAAGGTTCCGCCGAGGAGAAAATCGCGTTTCATGAAGCCGATCGAGTTCTCAACCTTCCCTTTGGTCTGGGGGCAGTAGGGTTTACAGAGTTTCGGCACAAACCCGTAGTGTCTGAAGAAATCTTCGAACTTTGGGTTCCACTGGTTGTCGTCGGCGCGGAGTGCTCGCTTGAGGATCACGGTTTTGATGTTGTCATACAGGATCTCATCAGTGTAGCCACCGAAATATTCAAAGGCGTTGAGGTGGCATTTGAGCAGGGTGTAGACATTGGTGGAGAGGTGCTGTGTTGCATAACTATCCTGGTGGTTGCCCTCCCATCACGCACCTCCAATCAGACCATCATAGCCATCATTCTGTTGTACCCGTTCACTCTCATCCGTATCTCGCGAAACATCCCTTTCAGGGAGGTCGCTCGTACTCCTTCTCCAAAGATTCGTTTCATGGCGGAGAAGACTCCTTCGACCTTTCATCGTTTCCCGTAACCTACTTCCTGCGACCACATCTGATACCCGCCTAATCGATTCTTTTCTCTGACACATTCAGCCCGATAAGATGACCCGGTCGAGTTGGGTCGCGGCATCGGTCCCGGGTCTTGATCCCTGAGAGGACCCCCGTTCTTCGAGGATATTGGATAGCTCGTTTCGGTCATAGGCCCCATCACCGAGCACCCGGTGCATATGCACTGGATGCTCCTCGTCGCCGTGCTGCTTGCACCTGGTCGAGGAGCGGGACGAAGATCTGGTCATCCTGCACAGACTCGTCAGTGACCTCCAGACCGGGGATCGGATTGGTTTCGAACGTCAATTTCAGCGTGTACCTTGATCCAGCCGCGTCTGGGCCAGACCCTCCACTTCTCCCGCATCCACTCGCCCCGATTCGTGACCTTGATCCCGGTACTGTCGACGGCGATGATCACGTCCTCGGCAAGGAGTTCAGGTGTTACATTGAGTGAGTGAGGGATCCTGGCGCTAGATCCGGCGAAAGAGGATGGTATAATCCGCCGCCACAAGACCGGGAATGAAGGTCGCAAGTTTCCGGACAAACCCCTCCCTCCGGCGGTAGGGCAGCTGGAGGAAGATATGGATGCAGGCCATCCAGGCAATGAAGGGTTCGGGATACTGAAACGGCCGACCGCGCTTCCCGAGATTCATCCGGGCGAGAAGGTCATCCCACTGATCGATGAAGTCAAGGGAGAGATAGAACTCTCCGCGCTTGACCAACTGCTTGTTATATATACTCCAGTCCCGATCATCAATGTACGGGCGTCCCCAGCGTTCTTTCTTTGAGACCATCAATCCAATGTCCTCGCTGGTTTGATGGCAACTTTCAGCGACCACGCAGATCCCCTCCCTCCTCCCCCTCACTCTGCATAATTAGAATCCTCCCCCTCATCTCCCCCCTCTCATAGAGACGATACCTCGAGCCTTGAGAGCAAATTGTGGCAGATCCTGGAAAACAGAGATAGCTCCCGCTCTTCATGTCCCCTGTATTTCGGGGGGAGTTTCCTCAACTCCAACTGAGTATCAGATTTCCTCAGACCAGTGCACTCAGGTGCGTTGGATTCTTCAGTCCCGCGCGCAACCCGAACAGAAGGAGAATTTGATATGCAACGAAGTTGAGAGTCATATAGAGTTCCCGGCTCTCCTGTCGGATCCCTTTGAGGTGAAAGGTTACAGAAGCCTTATAGTTCGTTGTGCTACTTTTTTGAACCTTGAGTTCCTCATACCTTAAACAGCGCCATTTTGATCACTAACTGCCAAATACCATAATCTTGATCTCTCCTCTTATCCTTCTTTTAGCCATTTGAGGCCAGAAATCCATATCAATATCTTTACCACATATGGTGATCAACTGATCATTACAATCCGGGGTCTCCTGGAGGAGATCGGCATGAAAGGACTCTTTTGTGAGAAGATCGAATATTCATAGTGATCAGTTTCACGCTGTTTAAGTCATACCTATATGACCGGGCGTGAACAGATCACGATCGTCAGGCACGTTCCCCTCTCTGTCCTGAATAAACGGATCAAGCACCCCAAAGGATTGCCCCAGGTGGTCCCGCGCCTCGTGTTTATTCGGCTACGGTGTAAAGGAATGAGCGTTGTCAACGCTGCGGAAACTGTTGGGGTCTCTCATCAGACCGGTTACAACTGGCAGAAACGCTGGAACGAGGAGGGGGCGGGTGGGTGAACTGGTTCCGAAGTATGCCGGCGGCCACCCTTCGAAACTCACCGACGAGCAGAAAGCCGCTTTGCTTGAAAAACTCCGGGAGAAAGAACGCTGGACGACCGCTGAAGTCCAGCACCTGATCCAGTCGCAGTTCGGCGTCAGTTACAGTCTGGACCAGGTCCGGCGGATCCTCAAATCGTTTGGCATGTTCTTTGGGAAACCCTATCCGCGGGATTACCGCCGACCCCGGGATGCAGAACAGGTGCTCAAAAAAAACTCCCGCGGATGAGCAAGAACACGGTGCTTGGCTTCATGGATGAGTGCTCTCCTCAAACAACGGCCAATACCCAGCGCATGTGGTCGTTTGAGCGTACCCCGATGGTGAAAAATACCACCAAGATCCGCGCCAACACCTTTGGCATTCCTGCCGTCAATGGCACCTCCACCATCACCTTTCGAGAGCGTTCAGGCAAGCAAACCCGGGGAAACGGCTGATCGTCGTACTGGATAACTTCAGTTCGCACCACGCGGTGCTGGTCAAAGCGTAACACCGCCAACAACAATATCCAGCTCGTGTATCTCCCACCATACTCCCCGGATCTCAATCCCATCGAGCAGATCTGGCGGGCGATCAAGCGAGAGGTCGCAGCGACCTTCATCATGAACTATGAGCACCTCACAACCGTAATTGCAAGGGCGTTTGAGATACTGAGAGCAAAAAGAAGTTACTGGGAGAAGTGGGTGATTAAATTCTTGAGCCCGAAGTACGCTTCAAAGATGTTGAGCGACTAACTATAATCCGGCCATGGATCCGTTCACACTCACCGCGGCTTTGTATGCGAGTGGGGAATTCCGGGTCGAGAAGATTCTTGTTTCGCAAATGCATCCCGACCTGTTCACCTCTTCCCTGCTGGTAGAGGAATCGCAACGGTTGAGTCAGGGGAGCATGGATATCTCTCCCTGCTCTCCAGAGTTTGTTGACCCAATGCCGGATGCGTGGTCCTGTTCCTTCTTCCGGGATCACTGCTCCCTCCCGGGTATCAATACAGGGTCGAGCATTCAGATGATACCAGAGGTGTGCGTGTGCCGCGTATGAGTCGTATCCAGTATCAAGCAGCACATCTGAGTTTGGATTCCAGCGCCTTCACTCTCTCGATACGTGGAAAAAGATGGGTTAAATCCGCATCAGTCCCATTCGAGTAGACCATGGTGAGCGGATATGGTCCGAGATGGAAGATATGCGCTTTATCCATCTTAACCTGGTAATGCGGGTGAAAAAGAGCATATCTGTCATACCGGGATGCTTCGACTGGAGTCGAATCGATGATCCCAACTCTCTCGTTCTGTGCCCCGAGAACAATTGCCTCACCGACAAGATGCATGAGCCGTTCCACACCCTCGACGCCGAGACGATACTTCACAAAATGGTGGAGCGTTGCAGGATTGGGCAATTGATACCCTGCTTCAGTCTTCTCTGCACCAAGGTTGAAACAATCCTCCTCTGTCAGGAGACGAACTGTCCGGACATAGGATTGTTTCCTGAAACACTTGATGATAAGTAGTTTGATCATAAGAATAACCGGATAATGGAACCGAGAGACCTGTCTGGAGTAGTATTCTCGTTCAATAGTCTGTGCAAGGGTATCCAGATAGGGCGAACCGAGGAACTCCGTGAGAGAGAAACCGGGTTCAATCTCTTCAATTCCGTCTTCTTTTGCCAAAAAACCGGTGTTAAAGGCCATGAGCCATTTTGGAGCCGGGTATATATACCTGACGGAACAGCCCTCATTAAGGCGCAAAAAAATTAGCAGACCGGGTAACTCTCCGGTAAAAACCAGGTAAAATGGCAAGGTGCGCCGGAGGCGCGCGTACTACCGGAAAAGAGAGAAGGGTTTATATGTCAGATCGGTGGTTTGAGGGGCTCTCTTTGGCATGAGGGGACAGAGGGGGCGCTCACCATCTTCTACTTTTGGGTCGAAAGATCAGGTTATGCAACACAGCATGACGCTGCAAACATATAAATAAACACATAATCACCCCAGGTGGGGGAAACATGAATACGCACAAAATCAGTCAAGCCGACCCAGGGGGAGACAACAGACAACAAAAAAAGCGCCTTTTTTGCCTCTCTATTTTCTCATGGATACTTATTATTCTTAGTACTTTGTATTTTAGGTTGTTTCCAACTTTGATCGATCCTGTGTTGAGCGATGTATTCATCGCTTCATTACTATTTTTGTTATTTATATCTTTGGTTATCAGCTCGTTTATGGTACAACGCCCTGGAGAATTGATCCTTGTTATACCGCAATATCTACTAATCTGTTTTTTCGCGAGGTGCATACCTTATCTGCGACTACCATACCCTGTACTATGGGATCCATACGCATTTCTAGTCACGTTTCTGAACGTACATGATTTCGGGACATTAGAACCAATTTACAGTCATTGGTACCCAGGAGTAGAGGGCTTAATTAACTGGCCATTAATGATTATCGTCACTGAATGTCTATCGCAGATTGGTGGAATAGACTACATGTGGCTTTTTAATTACCAACAACCCCTTTTTGGAATGCTTCTCTTTTTAGGAGTATATTTATTGGCATACACTGTTTCCAGAAATTATGGGGTATCTCTTTTAGCTGGACTGATTTCGTCCCTCAGTTCGCACGTGATATTTTATCAATCCGAATACCACTATCAGGGGTATGCTTTTATAATTTTTGTACTTTTACTTATATCATTACTGAAATCATATGAGCAAAAGAGCAAGTCGGAGTACAAAGTGATCTCAATAATATTCATAGCGGCTTGTACTTTTTCCCATTATTTTTCTTCGCTCTTGAGCGTATTTATTTTAGGATCGTTCTTCTTTGTTGTATATTTTATAGCTAAATTCAATAAAAAGCATCCAAATGCCAGATTGAGTATATTTAATGGCAATCAACCGGATGGCCATTTTTTCCTCTCTTTATTTTTGTCAGTTATAAGTTATCATTTATTCGCGTACCCAAAACATATCGTGGACTACATACAGATGATTTCTTCCGCAGATCCATATCATGCTCCCGTAATTTCTCTGACAGGTAACGTTCCATTTCCGACAAATATAATCCACAACATCCGGTTTGGTATACTTATACTGGGATTTGCATCGATTCTTTATACGATCAAGACCAGAAAGGACGAAGAGATCATTCTTGCAGCGATATGTATCCTCTTAGTCGCACTTGGTGTCTTTGGAAATGTACTCATCTATCTAGAAGTTGGGCGTATTGTTGCATTTTATGAGGTGCTAATAGGAGTTTTTGCGGCCTTGACCCTATTCAGATTACGAGACATCTGGCTCAAGCCGCTGAATAAACAGGCGGCAATAACTGCATTAATATGTATAATTACAGCAGGGATTGTAACGTTGACGTTCTTTGGAGGACATTATATCCCAGCATACTACTTTAAAAGTTTGGGCCAAAATGATTACTACTGGTGCGAAAACAACTTACCTGACATGCAAAAATACGAGAACGGAGGACAGTGGGTACATACGCACGTTCCTGAAAACCCTCTCATTTTGACAGATGGTACACCCTATTTCATCACCTCAGCAATTTTTTTCTGGGGGGAGGTGCCTGCAGATAGAATTGGGGGGCTTGACCTATATCAATCCAATCTGGATAAGAATGTCTACATTGCCTCCAATATAAAGGGGAATCCGGGACTAGATAAAAAGCGATTAATAGAACAAACAAGCAGGGTATATTTTAATGGAGAAGTCGAAATAACTTCAGTATAATAGTCACCGCAAATGAGAGAGAGGGGAATCTCCCCAAAAAAATTCTGCAGTTCACAAAATATTCTTCTTAAGAAACCAATATATTTATTAGTGCCTCTCCAAATTCGTTAAGATGCCCTTCAGGAACTAGAATTCCATTTTTTACAACCTCCTTGTGAGGTCCAATATCAAACGCAACAACTGGCTTTCCACAAGCCTGAGCCTCGACTAAGGGCATGTTAAAACCTTCCACTAAAGAGCATGTTGCATAGACATCGCATGCAGCGTAATAGTTTGGTAGCTCTTCATCAGGTACAAATCCAGCAAAAATAATATTGGGATCACAGTCCTTCATCAAACCTTCTGCATATTGGTTGTTGTAACACCTGCCAACAATAATTAATTTTGCACTAGGGAACCTCACCTCTACAATTTCGAAGGCCGATATCAATGAATGAATATTTTTTGTGGGAGTTATCCGGCCAACAAATAGGATAACACGGTCATCGGATTCAATATTGTATTTTCTTCGGATGGCCATTCCATTTAATTTGTTTCTGTGAAATCGGTCGAAATCGATTTCATCATAAATAACTACGCTGTCAATACCCTTATCATTCCGGAGTATGTTCTTGGAATGCTTGCTTATTGAAACAACCAAGTCAAACTTTTTAATTTTTCTCCAATTAATGGGTGATATAATTGAATTATATATTTTCACCCGCAAGGAGTGGAAACGAGATTCAGCGATGTGATGATGCCAGTAAATTAATTTGACATTATAAAATGATTTAGCGAAGTACGCTGCATTTACTAAAGTTTCTTGATGAACGATGATTAAATTAGTTGTTTTAAGATTAGAACTGATTTTCAGTGATTTCCAAATATTAAATGGGAATACAGCCCGGTACAGTACATTCAACCTTGAGATATACGTTTGAACCCAGGAATCAATGATTTCAACATTATAGCCAATTGGATGAATATCAGATTCGAACGTATAGACAACTACAGAGTAGCCCATTTTAGACAATTTTTTGGCCTGCAATTCAGCCACTCTACTGGCCCCTTCCGATCTTAGGAAGACAGATATTAGGATTGCAATTGTGTACTGAGACGGCTCTCCAGGAAGGGTCGCCGTAATTAATTCAGAAAACTGATAATCTCCGCGAAAAAAATCTTCAAACTTGGATTCGGGAAGAGACATCACTTGCTCACCTCAATAATCATGAACTGCTACTAAACCTCTGGAAAAAGGCAGCTTTCCTCTAAATATCATCTGAATTACCGGAGGTCGGATGTACAGTGCCCTTAAGGGAGGCCTCTCGATAAACCTTCATTGTTTTCTTCGCAATACTATCCCAGGATAATTCCTCCGCTCTGGCCTTCACGTACTCCTCCATTGTCGCTCTCAAGTCGGAATCTACTAACAACTGAATAATGGCATCTGCCAATGCCCGGGGATCCCTCGGCGGTACAAGCAATCCGGTCTTCCCGTGCTCAACTGCCTCATCGAGTCCACCGACATCGCTCACAACGACAGGCTTCCCGAATGCATAGGCAACATTGAGGACCCCGCTCATCCCACTCATCTCTGTATATGGTAGCACTACAAGAGTCGAGCGCTGAAAGAGGGCGGCGACGAGGTCATCAGGTACAAATTCGTTATGGATTTCAAATACCGAGCCGTTGCAAGCCTCCATCTGAGACTGATAGGGCGAGAGATCCCCCTCTCCAGCGATGATCACTTTAAGTTCTGGAATCCGTTTGGAGATTTTGGGAACTGCACGGAGGAGTACGTCCAATCCCTTGTATTCTCTTATATTTCCAAAAAAGAGGATAGCATTCTGTTCCATGGGAAGTTCTGTTTCATATTGCTTGAAAAAACTGTACGTACCATGAGGGACGACTATGATATCTCTCTCACTTAGGTTTCGTGCCGTAAGTAACTCCTCCCTGTCATTTTTAGTATGCACAATGATCTTCTTAAACGAAACAAATCTTTCAAAAAGATTCAGGACATACTCTTCAAACAGTTTCTTAATGAACCCAGAGTTAGAGTGAAGGCCATGTTTTGTGTATATCATAGGATATTTTCTATCAAGTCTACTAATTAATAAAAAGAAGGCAAGCGGCGGCATAAGAGGCGTTGTTATGTGGATGATATCGGGGTTCATCTCCTCGATAGCCTTAATTTTACTATAAGAGAGAAATGCCGAAAAAGTTTTAAAAGAAAATGCTTTTTCTAGATGGTTCATAGAGAAATTCAGACTATCAAATAGTTTTACTATTTTTATTTCCCCTGAGAAATAATTCACTGGAATGCCTTTGCTTCCAACCACTGTAACATCAGCATTTTCAGCAACTGCATTGGCTATCTCTGCAGTATATTGGGGCATGGCCCCCCAATCATATGGAAGGATATATACAATCTTTAGCCTGTTCATGGGTATCCGCCTTAACTTATTAATCCAAGACTGACAAAGACATCGTAAGTCTTTTTAAAGGAGGTTTTTTTCATACTGCAGATTGTCTTCGAGTATGGATCTTTTACATTCAGAAGATTCTCTAAATCGTTGATGAGATTCGAATGAAACTTACTATAATCTAGAAACTCCTCTAAGGAGTATAAGCGGACAGCGTTGTTGAAAAACGTGCTAAAGAATCCAAGTCCCTTTTGTTCATTGTAGATATGGATCGTGGGAACATTTGCTATAGTTGAAAATACTGCCCCATGCATTCTGGCAGATATTACACAATCAAATTTCCTCATAAACTCAATTATCTCTTCTGGTTCTAACTGTTTTGTTTGAATTATTGGCAAATTCAGGTTCAATTTTGAATTAATCAAATGACAGAAACCATAATCATCCTTATCGTGTGGAGGAGTCAGGCATTTAGGGTTGTGAGATGTTGGGATTAGTGCAATACTGTAACCTCTATCATAAAGAGTCTGTATTAAGTGACACCATGACATTAGGAATTCTGTTTTTGAGGACTTAATATCCATCCCAGGCGCTATTCCGATTAAAGGAAAACCTTTAGAAGATTCATCAAGTTTCGCCATGATATCCATTGATCGTTGAGATTTTAGAGGATCCAGCCAATATGCAAAATCACAAATTACTGAGCATTTTTCCGGGGGGAAGTCATATTTTATCAGATTTGAATATGAAATATTATCTCTAACAAAGAGATGGGTGATCTGATTTAGGAATTTCTGATATAGTTTTCCAAATAAAAAACCATTGTCAGAGCTGGCAATCGAAATACCCCCAATTACTAGGCTTGCGTTTAGTATCTTCTTCTTATAACACGCGTTAACTATTTCCCCAATTACATGAATCGCAAATTTATCTCCAAATCTAGCTCCGCCAAGACAATATAAACAATCAATTTCCTTTCTCAGTCTCAACATGTGTGATAAATTATTTGGGATATTCAGAGTTGGTCTAATATAACTTAATAGACTCTTCTCATTTTGTTGAATCTCTTTCTCAATTAAACTAGGAAATGTATACATTAGATCTAAATTGTAGTTTTCTAAATAACCTTCGGGAAATGTAGGTTCAGGATCGAAGATGTATTTAGGCCCAATGTGTAACTGTGAGAACATATTCATTGTCCCTTTATAGATCGCTAAATCGCCGATATTCGAATATAATGCTCTAAGCAACGCAACGGTGGGTTGATCCTCTCTCGCTGGCACTGCATTCCCTAGACACGTAACATCATTAGATTCATCTAAAGTCATACTTCTCCCAAACTTCAAATCTAAGTGATTAAATGATTACATTATTGCAATTCAACGTACCCAAGAAACATCTTCGCTGAAAACCAGAGCCTCTTCGCCTCGGCAAAAGCATTCTTCCTGAAAACCTGTCTCATCGCAAGCGGCACATATCCCGGCGAAAGATAGTAATCCCGCAAGATCTCATTTGCTGCATCTACCATCTCCTCGTTGCTCAGGGCGGGATAGGAAATGATAGCCTTCTGATGTCCGCCATCATCCAGGTACTCGTTGGGATCATCGGTGAGAAGATAGCCGTTACCCTTACACCAGTCGTAGAACTCAGTCCCGGGGAAGGGAGAGGCCACAGCAACCTGCAGGATGTCAGGCCTCACTTCCCAGATCAGCCTCCGAGTCTGCTCAATCGTCTCTTTCGTCTCACCAGGAAGCCCGATGATGAAATCCCCATGCACAAGCAACCCAGTTTCCCGGGCATTCTTTGCAAACTGCCGGATCTGATCGGTGGTGATCCCTTTCTTTATGTTCTGGAGTATGGAATCAACCCCCGATTCGTAGCCTGCGATGAGCAACCGGCAGTTCGCCTTCTTCATCGCCTTCATCGTCTCAAGATCGAGGGTGTTCGCACGGGCGTTGCAGGACCAGGGGACTGAAAGACCACGTTCCTGGTAGCCCTTACAGAACTCCAGGACGCGTTCTTTGCTGATGGTGAAGGTATCGTCCTCGAAGAAGACCTCCTTGACATTCAGGTTGGCCTCTATCCAGGCAAGTTCGTCCAGCACGCTGGAGATGCTCCTCACCCGGTACCTCCGCCCTGTAAGGGTTTGGGGCCAGGCGCAGAAGGTGCACTGGTTCGGGCACCCTCTCCCGGTAAAAATCTGGACCTCTGGGTAGAGGGATTGCCCGAGGAAGTAGTCCTCAATGCAGAGGTGTTTTTTGTAGACTCTGGAGACAAATGGAATGGTATCGAGGTCGGCCGATGTTGAGAATGGCCTATCCGGATTATGGACGATCTCGCTGTTGACCCTGTATGAGATGCCTTCGACAGACGAGAGGTCACCCTGCTCTTCAAGGGTTCTCGCCAAGGCTTTCAACGTAAAGTCATACTCCCACCGTGCAACGATATCAATAGCTGCGTGTCCGAGGATCGAGGCTGCATACTGGGATGCCGGGGGGCCCACAAGGACCGTAGTCACAGCGGGGTATGCATCCTTTATGGCCTTTCCAACACTGATATCGTTGTTCAGGCTGGGAAAACTTGAATCTATAACCAGGAGATCTGGCTCGAACCTATCGATATCCGCTATGACATCCTTTGTCTCCCAGTCCCATGCAGGCGCATCAACAAGTCGTGTTTCATGCTCCTGCTCAAGGAGTGCAGTCGCGTAGGAGAGCCAGATCGGGTAATACAGCGTACCTGCCCGTCCCGTGTCCTGCCATCTCGCACTCCTCCCAAAGTGAGGAAAATACGGAGGGTTCAGGAGATAGACCTTCACCGCGTGCTCCTCCCTGCGATGCCTTTGATTGCGCCTTTCCAGAACCCGAATGTATAGGATGTATGCTCAAGGACAAACACAACCGGTATCGAGATGAGATACTCCGGCCTTCGTGCCTTGATGAGGAGAACCAGGGTGTAGCCGCCGATAATCACGCCGTAGAGGGCAAGCACGGCAATAAACACCAGGGGTGCAATCAACGCCGTCAGAAGGATACCGATGGCCGCAATCGGCGGGACCACCTGGAGATCCCAGAGCCGGTTCACACCCCTACCGTAGCCGAAGAAGTGCATCCTTCTCACGAACTCCTCAAGCCCCCGCTCCTGGTGGTGGTGGACGATGGCGTTCGGCGTGTAGACGAGCGTGCCGAGTTGCTGGAGCCGTGAGTTCAGTTCGGTGTCTTCGTTGATGGAGAGACGGACATCAAACCCCCCAACCGCGATGATATCCTTCCTCCGGTAGATACTGTTGCACCCGCTGATGCTCCTGACAACCTGCTTCTCCTGAAGCACCCTGTCCTGGACCGAGTTGGCGCTCCCGAGAAAGGTGTCGAGGGCAAGAGCGATGGACTCCTCCCAGAGCCCATTACCGACGTTCTTGATCCCCCCTCCCACGCCCACGATGCCGTCGTCAAACTCACAGACCAGGTTTTCGAGCCAGTCTTTTCGGGGGATGCAGTCAGCATCGGTGAAGGCAACATAATCCCCCCGGGCATGTTCGACACCGACCTGGCGGGCACCACCGACGGTCCCATAATCCTCATACACTACGGTCACCGGAAACGTTCCAGCGACCTCCACGGTGGAGTCGGTGGAGTGTCCGTCTACGACAATGACCTCATACGGCTGCAAGGTCTGGTTGAAGATGCCCTCCAGGCATCGCGCGATCTGCGGTGCGCCGTTACGAACCGGGACAACCACTGATACCCTGGGTGTTGAATGTCTTCTGGTCGTGGTCATTGTAATCCTGCGTGAAATCGGGAGCTACACCCCAAGCTTGCCACCATGTACAATCATTCTCAAATCCTCCCTGCCGGTTGTCCGGCGCCACCACGCTCAACCGTGCTCTCTCCATCCGCCGCCCCGGCCCCCTTCTTCGCCTGCTCAATGATCTGCACCAGCGAGTAGAGGATCAGCCCCGACGTCACCAGCAGCAGTCCCAGAATCAGCGCGGCAAACCCCCCGGTGAAGATAATGTAGTGGAACTGCCCGGTGCGGTGGTAGCGGGAGAAGGTGAAGAATTCTGCACCAAGCCCGAGAGCGGTGAAGAGCAGCCCCGGCATCCCGAAGAAGACCAGCGGCCGACGAAGGCTGATGACCCTGACGATGCTCATCAGGACAGAGACCCCGTGCGACACCGGGTTCTCACTCGAGGTCCCCTCGATATCGTACCGCACCCGGATCGGTACCTCGGCAACCTTCAGGTGGTGGTCGCTCGCCTGGACCAGGATCTCAGAGCCAGCGCTCATCCCCTCGCCACTGGGATGGATCGCCTCGATCGCCCGCCGCCCATAGGCCCGGAAACCGCTCTGGGAGTCAGAGATCGAGAGATCATTCCCGGCAAGGGCGGTCACGACATCAAGAACCTTCATCCCGACCTTCCGGTAGGCAGGGATCCCCTCGCCATTCCCCCCGACAAACCGGGAGCCGATCACCACATCATTCCCCCGCCGGATCCCGGCAAGCAGATCCGGGATCTCGGCCGGGTTGTGCTGGCCGTCGGCATCGATGATAACCAGTTCGCCGGCCCCGAGCCGCCGCGCCGTCGCAAAGATCGACTGGAGCGCCCCGCCATAGCCCCGGTTGGTCCCATGCCTGACGACGATCGCCCCGAGCGCCTCCGCGATCGCGGCCGTCGCGTCGGTTGATCCGTCATCAACGACCAGGACCGCGTCGGCGTGCCGCCCTGCACCAAGAACAGTCTTTGCGATTGCCGCCTCCTCATTGTAGGCAGGCATCGCAACAAGGGTCCTGACAGTGCCCCGCCGCTCCCGTGGCCGCCCTCCGACGAGGATGGTTCCCCCCCTGCCGTTATCGCCATGCCCGGAAATCGCCTCATCCCCGCGGCCTGCTATAAAAGGCCGCCGCCCCGGGCCATCCCGGGGTCGGGCGCTGGAGGCACGATCCCGGGACTCCTCGTCCGGAGAGACGCCATCTGCCTCAGGAACAACCGTTCGATGCATGCAGACTTCCCCTCGTATCGGGTGCCTGCGCTGCGATGCCGGACCTCCTCCGAAGTCTGGACCCTGGATGTGGGGAACAGATCCCCAGCAGGGTGGCCCGCATCAACAGCGCCTACCCGGCACCCTGGCATACAGCTGGTGGAAGATAAATCTTTCTCAAAATATAGATCTTAACATATATTGGCAGAAATATCCGCAAAACCTGATTGGAGCCACATCATGAGCAGATGTTTATTTCTGATGAGGGAGTGCTGCCCGGGAGTTTTCGCACCCTCCTGCCTGGAATCAGGAAGGGTTATATACCGAAAACCCGATAGCCAGCCTCCTCAGAGCATGACCCGAAGGAACCTCCTCCTGATCTCAATCGTTCTCTGGCTCTACGTGGTCATCGGGGCAATGCTGGCAAACGAGTACCTCGACCTTGAGGTGCTATTTGTGCTCTGGCTCATCGGCATGGCGGTCGTCATCCAGGTTGCCACCCTCCCGTACGCCGAACCGGCCTACCTGACCCGGCAGAAGTACCTGCTCATCACCGGTATTGTCGTATTCGCCCATATCGTCGCGATAAAGATCCTGGAGGTTCTGCTCGTATGAGGCGCCGTCACCGCCACGTCCTCCTTGCCACACTTCTCATAGCCGTGGCGATTCTCACAGTCATCTCCTCTATCGGGTACGGCAGCCTCCCGGGAGGACTGCCCATCGGGTTTTCGGGCCAGCAGGATGCTGCTATGCGCCCCGGAGACCTCCGCGACCTCCAACGGGAACAGCCAGACCCCTCCCGCGGCTCAGAAGAACTCCTTCCGCTCATGGAATCGGTCCTGGAGAGCACGGCAGGAGTCCTCTCTGCCACGGCAAAGGGAGATTACGACCATGCTGGAGAGGAGCTCGATGATGCCCGATCTGACGGCGGACGCCTGAACACGAAAGTCACCGGAGAGAGCCTGATGAACTCTGAGATCCACGAATTCGCCCTGGCAAGCCAGGATACCCATCAATCGCTCTCAGGCTACCTGGGCGATTGCCGGAGACTGGATGGGTCTACCAGCCTCGAAGAGAGGGGCGTGCGGAAGAGACTTGCGATGAAGAAGGAGATTATCGTGGAGAGAGGCAACAGGATAATCGATATTGCACAGCAGTTTGGCATCAACACAACCAGCTTCGAAGAGAGCCTGGAAGCGTTCGCATCCCATCTAGATCTCGCGGCCCCGTCGGCTTCAGGCAACGATACCGGACCTGCCCCCATAACCCTCACCGTCGAACCAAAAGAAGGTGCGTTTGGGGATACGCTCATCTTTTCCGGTGAACTGCCGGCCGGGACAAAAGCAGACTCGGTCACTCTCACCATCGATGGCGAGAGCGCTGCCCCGGCCCCTGTCAATGACACCAGGTACACCTACTCATACACCATCAGCGCAGGCAACCCGGGAGTACATTCTGCCTATGCAACAGCTGCAGGGATGTCGTCTGACGAGGTCGAGTTCACGATCCGCCCGATCGACACCTACCTCACATGCGATCTCTCGTACGACGACGACCCGGAGACCCATGGATCCGCAACATGCTCAGGGATGCTGATCACCATCACCGGGGCCCCGGTGGCAGGAGCCCCGGTCGTGTTGTCGATCGACGGAAAACACACGGTCACTCTCAGAACCGGGGCTAACGGCAGTTACACCCACACCGGCACGTTCACGGAAGGGCGCCATACCGTCACCGCCCACTTCACCGGAGAAGACCTTCCGCTCCTGAACGCGACAGAGAGCAGACCCACAGAATTCTTTATTCCTTCCTTAGGGAGCGTTCTTGCACCGAGATTCCTGATAACCTCCTCAGTCGCCATCATCGCAGTCAGCGCCGTCTGGTTCCTGCGACGTTCGCCCTCCAGAGCAGAATACCAGGGGGTGCGCCTGTTTCCTGAGGTAGATGAATTGCTGGGCCTCCCACAGCAGGAAGACGAGACCTCAGCTCCCCCCTCCTCCCGGCCAGAACCGTTCGAAGCGCCGGGGCATGAACTGACCCCCCGCGAAGAGGTCAACCGCATCTACCTCAACCTGCGGGACCGCGTCGCCATGGTCTACGGCCTGACCGGCGCAGCGGCCATGACGCCGCGGGAGTTCTCGGCCAGACTCAGCCGGGCACCTATCTCATCTGACCTTGAAGCCTTCATCAGCCGGGCGGAAGTCTTCCAGTACGGGGGGGAGGTGCCGGGCGAGGATGACCTCGCGGGTCTTGCAGCGCTCGCCACCGCGATCATCAGGCAGGCAGGGGGTGAGGGAGATTAGGAGGTACATGATACCGGTCTCTGCCCTGCTCCTCTTTGTGGCTCTGGTAGCGGCGGTTCACGTATCCACGACCACCCTTGAGTACAGCCGCCACAACATCCAGTGGAACGGAACATCGCACTTCTTTGACAGGCTCGATGCAGGAGATGCCATGCCGATCAGAGACTACGCCCATCTCAGTGGACACACGGGCTCGCTCCTCCTGATCATCGCCCCTTCGGGGAACCTGACAGAGGAAGACGCGTCCATGCTCGACCGCTACCTCCAGGATGGCAACCTCATCCTCATCGCCGACGATACCGGCAACGGCAACCAGATCCTCACCCGGCTCGGGAGTGGTATCGTGATCCATCCCGGCAACCTCTCCAGCCTCGACAGAGGGTACCGGGACCCGGCGGCGCTGATCGGCACCTGCTCCCGGCATCACCCGCTCCTCACCAACGTCACCTCAGTCCAGTTCAACCATCCCTCGGCGGTGGAAGGCGGCGTCCCCCTGGTCAACACCTCCCGGCTCACCTGGATCGACGCAAACGGCAACCAGCGCCCCGATGCCGGTGAACCGATGGGGACATTCACGATCGCTGCGTCAGAGCAGCGAGGCGGAGGAGAACTGGTGGTCCTTGGGGATCCGAGGATATTTACGAACTCGATGTCCGGTCTCCGTGCTGGGTCAGACAACGACCAGCTCCTCCAGAACATCCTGGAGCTGTATCCGGTCATCCTCTACGATGAAGCGCAGAGCAGGACCGCGGATGCAGGCGAGATGGTCGAGATGGTGCGGTGGCTGAAGACCACACCCCTGCGGGACCTTCTCGCGGCAGCGGTGATCGTCATGGTGCTTGTCATCTTCAGGCGGCTACGGTAAACAGGTGATTTGATGTACAACAGGTATGAGATAAATTCCAGGGTCGATGTTATCCAGGCGGCGTATGATGAGATTCTTGCTGCCACCAGGCAGCACATCCTTGGAAACGATGCTCTCATCGAGCAGATCTTCATCGGGATCCTGACCGGCGGGCATGTACTGGTGGAGGGGCTTCCCGGAACAGCGAAGACCACCATCGGAAAGATCATAGCAAAACTCGTGAGTTACGACTTCAGCCGGGTGCAGGGTGCTGTGGATGTCCAGCCCGCCGACATCGTCGGGATACGGATCTATGACCAGGAACAGAAGAGATTCATCCTCAGGAAAGGACCCATCTTCTACAATTTCGTCATGATCGACGAGATCAACCGCCTCACGCCAAAGACCCAGAGTGCGTTCCTCGAGGCGATGAGCGAGCGGCAGACAACGATCGACGGTGTCACCTACCCGCTTGCCGAACCCTATTTTGCGCTGGCAACCCAGAACACCTACGATGCTGAGGGCACGTTCCCTCTCATCCAGGTGCAGAAAGACCGGTTTATGTTCAGCGCCCTCACGACCTACCTTGATGCCGATGCCGAACTTGAACTCCTCAGACAGAGTCAGGAGGGGAACCTTGACTGGTTCCGGTACCAGGAGCGTCTCCACCCGGTTCTGAACACAGAAGAGATCATCGCGATGCAGGAGACGGTCCGGCAGATCTATGGTGACGAAACAATCCTTCAGTATATCAGGGACCTGGTCCTCGCGACAAGGACGCACGATGCTATCCGCCTTGGTGCCAGCCCGCGGGCCTCGATCGCCCTGCTCATCGGCGCAAAGGCAAAAGCGGCCCTTGATGGCCGGGAATACGTCCTCCCTGACGATGTCAAAGCGATGGCCCTGCCGGTGCTGCGGCATCGGATCGCCCTCTCGTGGGAGGCAGAGATCGGGCAGACCACGCCCGAAGAGGTCACGGCAGAGATCCTTGCCACAACGGGGGTGCCCTGAGACGTGATCCCGACGCGACGCACCTCCGGGATCATGGCACTATTCCTGGCCGTTGCGGTCTTTACGCTCTTCCTCGACGATGCTGTCGGGATCATCGCCGCTGGCATGCTCGTATTTTTTCTTATCTACCAGGCATCAGTCTTTAATCGGGCATGCAGAGGTGCCCTCTCCACCCTCAGGGTAGACCGATCGGTGGAAGCACGCCACCCCGGCACTGGTCTCCCGGTTGGTGTCTCCGCCCGTTTAACGACGTTGCTTGCAGCCGGCATGACCCTCCAGGCTGAGGATATGCCGCCATCGCTCACCCTGGTCGACGGCCCGGCCGAAGATACCGCCTATGCCCCGGGGGAGGAGGGGGCCTGGGTCTCGCGGTATGCTCTTATCGCCGTCGCACCGGGCGGGATGCGCTTTCGGGGCGTGGCGCTCACGCTCAAAAACCCTTTCTTTGTGCGGAGGGTGGTGTGCCGGAGCGACCTCTGCACAGCCCCGGAGATCAGGGTAGAACCGACACCGTCAGAGGAAGACCTCCTGAGCACCATACACCAGGAGAGGCAGCGTCGCGGTGCGCCACGCACCCTGCTCACAGGCCAGGATACCAGGATGTTCCGGCCCTACCAGTCAGGCGACGATGCAAGGTTCATCGACTGGAAACTTACGGCACGCTACCAGGAGTATTATGTCAGGGTGCCTGAACGGCACCTGGAGGGTTCTCCCTTGCTTATCGTTGACCTGCCTGAATACCGTGCACCGTCCATCAGCGAGAGGCATGCCCGCTTCCTCACCCGGGTGACCGGCATCCTGCAGAGAGCCCTGGATACCTATGATTCCTGCTCCCTCCTGTTGATCTCCGGGGGCGAGGTAAAGGGCTACCACCCCCCTCTTGTGAGCGGGAGATACCCCCGGCACCTCCTGCACGAGATCCGGCCGGTGGTGCGGAGTGTCCACCAGTTCCGGACCCAGGACCCGCACATGCTCAGGGCCCGTGCGAGGAAGGCCATGGCAGAGCCAGCCGGCACCATCTACGGAGACCGGATCGGGACGATCTACCGCGCATTCTCCGGCGCCCGGGGTTCAGATCCCCTTGATGTATACCTGGCAGAGTCGCTGGCAGCCACACCATCCGGAGATCTCCACCTCTTTACCACCCTGGAGGGGGATATCAGTCATATCACCCGGATTCTCCTTGCGGCACGCAGCCGGAAGCGCCAGGTTCACCTCCGGGTTCCGCGGGACTGCCCGGAGGAAACCCTGGCCAGGCTGGAGGTAGCTAGCCTGGAGGTGATCTGATGGGCATCAACCGGGGCCTGGCGGTGATCATGGTTGCCATCACAGGAACAACGGCCGTCGCCGTCGCAGGCCTGGTCGCAATTGGCCAGACGGTCCGTGGACTTCTTGCGGCAGTGTTCCTTGTGGCCCTGGTCGCCTCCTGCATCACCGACCGCCTGGCCGCGGAACGGGAGGTCACCCTCCTCGCTCTCGGGGAGATGGTCGTGATAGCTGCAGGGGTTGCAGGCCCTGCTTACGCGGTCCTCCTCCAGGCCCTCATACTGAGTCTGGTGGCGAGAGAATCCGGGATGCTTGCCAGCCGGCGCCAGGTGATGAGTTTTGTGCTGTTTGCCGTCGTCGCGTCAGCGGGAGCTGGTATCCTCCTCACAGAGGCACACGTGCTTATCCCGCTTCTGGCTGTGATCGCCGTCGGGATCGTTGCCTACCTGGCGCTTTGGGTAGCTGGCTACCTCCAGGAATTCATGCTGGAGGTGGTGCATGAACAAACATAATGACCCCTTCCTCGCCGCTCTGGCCCTCCTGGCCGTCGCTGTCGGAGCCCTTGCTCTGGCGATGCTCACCAACAGGGGCGATCTGACGAGCGCTACCCTGGCATTCTCCGGCGTGGGGTGCGCCATGACCGCCATCTTCCTCCTCACCCTGCATAAAGGGGAGCCCCTGGAACCAGAACTCGTCAGCCTTCTTGCAACCCAGGGCACGATCAACACCGCCACGCTCTGTGCCGATCTCGGCATCACGGGGAACGCCCGGTTCGTACCGGTGCAGAACGGCGATCAGCGGGAGGTGGTGCAGTATATACCGGTCTTTGAGGGGAGCCTGCCACCCGGGTATAAACGAGATAGTTCGTTCATCATCGACGGCGAGAACGCAGGGGTCGTCATCACCCCGACCTCTCTGCCGATCATCCAGTGGCTCTATGAAAGACGGCGGTTGTGGTTGCCCGCAGAAGAGGTTCACCTGGCAGAACTCATGCATACCATCGTCGTCGTGGTCCTGGAACTGGCTGATCGGGTTGAGGTGGAAGAGAGCGGCGATACCATTGCGCTGACGCTCTCAGGGTACCGTCTTCCCCAGGGGTGCCTCCAGGTCCGTGCCGCTTCACCAAAATGCTGTACGATGGTTGGCTGCCCGGTCTGCAGCCTGTTAGCAGCGCTGACAGCACTGGCGCTCAACCGGACATCTACCCTAGTCAGGGCAGATGCGGATGCAAAGAAACAAAGCGTCCGCCTGATACTCTCACTTGAACCTGAGAGAGAAGATCTGGCTCAGCCTGATCCAGGGGAGAACGGTCCCTGGTCAGTGTGAAGAGACAAAAACAGCGGAGATGCAGCGGCATCAACCTCCTGTTTCATCAGTGGGGCGCTGTTTTGCACAATCATGTGAACAGCACAGTGCACCGCCGCGAGTATACCCCACGTGATTCATCAGTGAACTACCCCGCCCTGGAGGGCGGGGCTTCCTGCTTCATTCTCCTCCCTATCGGGAGCGAGTCCACAGGCTCAACGGTGCGTTCCACACCTGATACCCCAACAAGATTCTGATCTTGTAAGGCAAATTTCTTGATATTGATCGCCGCGTTGATGTCGCGGTCGTGGTGGGTACCACAGTCAGGACAGATCCATTC
>FZPS01000059.1_pt657 | contig 21576 bp, 16 predicted proteins | sample 1817821 | NCBI WGS metagenome assembly FZPS01 (sample SAMEA104158645, study PRJEB21678) | metagenome | place: Germany | collected 2015-04-21 | reverse complement strand
AGCTTTGATAGAGTCAAAAGTATCTAAAACATCACTTTTCATCATAATTAACTTAGTTACTCCATTAATCATAATAGAATAACGCAAAGCCACTAAATCTATCCAGCCACAACGTCTTTTACGTCCGGTTACCGAACCAAATTCTCCGCCTAGTTCACAAAGTAAATTTCCTGTTTCATCAAACAATTCGGTGGGAAAAGGACCTTGCCCTACTCTGGTACAATACGCTTTAAATATACCATATACATCACCTATGCGTCTTGGAGCAATACCTAACCCCGTACATGCACCGGCACAAACTGTATTTGATGAAGTAACATAGGGATATGATCCAAAATCAATATCTAACATAGTTCCTTGGGCTCCTTCACAAAGAACACTTTTTCCTTGATCTAAATAATGATTAACCGTGTGCTCACTATCAATCAGATTAAATCCCTTTAGATAAGCAATTCCATCTAACCACTCTTTCTCGTCTTCAGTTAAATCATATGAAAAATTCAGGTTTTTAAGTAAAGACTCATGTTGCTGTTTGAGACGATTATATTTCTCCTCAAAATTATGTAAAATATCACCAACGCGTAATCCATTACGACTAACCTTATCAGTATATGCCGGACCAATACCTCTTCCTGTTGTTCCAACCTTATCACTCCCTTTCTGTTGCTCATACGCAGCATCTAACAAACGATGAGTGGGTAAAATCAAGTGTGCTTTCTTAGAAATATACAAACGATCTTTTAATTTATGCCCTGAAGATTCAAGACTGGTAGCCTCTTCCATAAATCGTGCAGGATCAAGTACCACTCCATTTCCTATAATATTCACCTTGTCTCCTTGGAAAATACCGGAAGGGATCGAACGCAACACATATTTTTGATTCTCAAAAATTAAAGTGTGCCCTGCATTAGGACCTCCTTGGAAGCGGGCAATCACATCATATTTAGGAGTCAAAACGTCAACAACTTTACCTTTGCCTTCGTCACCCCATTGTAAACCTAGAAGTACATCTACTTTCATGATTGAATTTATTGTGTTTGGTTTTTTTTCTTTTTATTACCTTTTGAACATATATCACACACCCCATAGACATATAGTGAGTAATGAGAAACTTCAAATTTAGAGAATTCTGCAGCTTCAATTTCTTTTTGGAGTTTCTTGTTTTTTTGTTCAATTATTTTCCCACATTTAGTGCATATCAGATGGTGATGGATAAAACGATTGTATGTTTTCTCATACTGGGACGAATTCCCAAATTGATGTCTCACTACTAATTGAGCATCAATTAATAAAGTAATCGTATTATAAAGAGTAGCACGACTTACTCTAAATTTACCTTGTTCTCTCATCAAGGAATAGAGGGTATCTATATCAAAATGATCATCTATTGAATAAATTGTATCTAAAATCGCATAACGTTCCGGTGTCTTACGATGACCTTTTGAATTTAGATATTCTGTAAAAATCTGTTCTACTATTTTATCTGATTCTTTATCTTCCACAATTATCTATAATCTAATCAACAATTGACAAAGTTAAGTCTTTTTAATCAAAATAACGATTAAAACTTACTTTTTACAAGTAAGACAACTCTTCTTGTATCATTAAATATATTTTTTGTTCCTTTTCATTATCAGACTGCTCAAAAGAGGACAATAAGGGCATCAAATAGGCTCTATGTTTTGGACTCTTTGAAATAAATTTTCTCAAAGCTAAAAAAGAGGCACTATTCAAAGCATATGAATCATCTTTCATTGCACAAAGAGATTGACTTATAAACTCATTTGATAAACGCTCGTTTAATTCAGGCTCTCTGTTCAGAATACGAGAGAAAGTCAAAAATCCACATATTTGTGTCATCTCATCCAAACTAGCCATCCAACGAAAAGAGATTGATAAACCATAGGGTAAATACTGAAAGAGATGCATTGCAGTCATTTCAGCTATTTCTTTATTTGATATACTCCCCACCCATTCGTCGGCTAACTCAGGAGAAAAGCTCTCTACAGGTTGTAACAGAGCGGATAGAATTTTAAACTCCCTAATATCTTCTTTCCACAGGGCTTGGGCCAACTCATGATCCTTATCCAAACCATTAGCCAGGGTTCTTAAAGTAGGCAAGTCCACTCCAAAGTTTAATTTGTAGGTCAACCCTTGCTGTCGCATACTATGCGACACAACTCCATTCATAGCTGAACGGAGTTGTACTCTTATCTCTCTTATTTTTTCTTCTAATGTCATATTAATCGTTTAGTGATGGCAAGAAAGAGTAGTCCTTACTATAGCGAAGCATTTGCTCACTATAACCCTCATCATAGCTAACCGTTATATCAAGAATTTCTCCTTCACTATCTACTTCAGCATGATATACAGGATTAACAAACCCTTTATAAGGAGCTAGATTTAATTTAGCATAACGCTCTAATACTTCAGCGTGAAGAACCGGATCTATCTTTACTGCATACTTTTCAACTAATGTACGAGCAGCATCAAAATTTCCGGTAGAGCGAATAGCTTGTATCTCAGCCAATAAAGCACCAAACAACTCTCTTACTTTGGAATAATCATTAACTACAACATAAGTTTTTCCATCTTTTTTAACCAGTTCAATGATTTTATCCTCCTTACCTTTCTCATAAACCCAACGGGCTATTAACTGACGATTACGCATATGCGACTCCTCGATATCATTTCCTAAATCAATTCTGACCAACTGAGTCATCAATCCATTCATTAAAAAATTATAGTATTCAGCTTTATAGGCCTCTTCATTAGGTGTTAAACCTAGTTCTATTAATTTAGGATCAGCCACATAATAAAGACCAAATAGATCTGCACGGGCTTCTTCGATGGTTGCACCATATGCTTTCAAAGCATCTTCTGCACCCGGTAATAGTTTTCCTGAACCATGCCCCAAACACTCATGCAAATCGGTATGTAAGTTTCCAGTTAAATCACCATATTTATCTATTAAATCTATTTCAGCCTGACTATATGCAAACTCCTCTACAAAACCACTGCCATGGGCAGCCTTATTATATGCATCTGTTATATTACCAATAGTAACCGATTTAGAACCATGTTGGCTTCGTATCCAGTTAGCATTGGGTAGATTAATACCAATAGCTGTTGCCGGGTAAAGGTCTCCGCTTAACATAGCAGCTGTAATTACTTTTGCAGATACACCTTTTACCTCTTCTTTCTTAAATTCCGGAGCTACCGGAGAATGGTCCTCAAACCACTGAGCATTGCTACTAATCAATTCTGTGCGATGTGTAGCCTCCAAGTCTTTGAAATTGACAATAGATTCCCAACTTGCTTTTAATCCCAAAGGATCCCCATAGGTTTCTGTGAATCCATTAACAAAATCAATTCTTGAATCTAAATCTTGTACCCATAATATGCTGTAATCATCATAGGTTTTTAAATCACCGCTTTTGTAATAATCTATAAGTTTATGTATAACTGCTTTTTGTTTTTCATTCTCTGCTACCTCCTCAGCTTTTGCAAGCCAATAGACTATCTTTTCTATAGCTTCAGTATAAAGTCCCCCTACTTTCCATACTTTTTCTTTAATGATTCCATTCTCCTTGACTAAGCGACTATTTAATCCATAAGAAATGGGCGTTTCATCATTAGGTTCTTTTTTTCCATCATAAAAAGATTCAGCCTCAGCTTGGGTAACACCTTGATAGTAGTTACAAGCAGATGTAGCTATTAAATCAACTCCATCAGCCTGATTAACTCTTTTAGGCATAATTGTAGGATCGAATATTACCGGCGACAAGGTTTCATAAAGTTTTTCTACTGAAACTTCATCTTCCAAAGGCAATAAAGATTCATCAATACTGAACAATGCTTCCTTAAAAAAAGAATCGGAGAATCCCGGAACAAATTTATCCATCCCATAATGATGATGAATACCATTTGAAAACCAGACTCTTTTTAAATAAACCTCTAAAGCCTTAAATTCTTCACTAGTTCTATCCCCTTTATAATTAGTGTAAATTGCTTCTAAAGTTCTTCGTATACTTAAATTATATTTCCCATTTTGATCATAAAGAATATCTCTTCCGGACTGCGCCGCTTCAGATAAATAATAGATCAATTTTTTTTGCTGTAAGGTTAATCCCTCAAATCCGGGCACCTGATAGCGTAAAATTTGTAAATCAGCAAATCTCTCCACGTTATAATCAAAATTATCGTCCATACTACTTGTATTGCTTGTTTGTTTACAAGCTATAAACAAAACAAACCCCAATATAAAAAGTGAAATTATTTTCTTCATGTTTGCGAATTTAGGTTATTAAATTGAAAAAAGGAAATACAAAAAATGGAATCCCATTAATTTCATATTTCCTTTTTAAGATTTTTAAGTGCATTTATTTTTTCTCTTGAGATTTTGTGTGCCGTTTTCTATACGTATTAGGCGTTTCGCCTACGTTGCGATAGAAGGCAGCATAAAACGATTGTCGATTAGCAAAACCAACCATGGCACTAATTTCTTCAATGTTTTTCTCCACATACCTCTTGTCTTTCAATAAATGCAAAGCATCACGAATACGATGCTCATTCAATAAACTTGAAAAATTCTTCCCAAACCGAGAATTAACTACTGCAGATAAGTAACGGGTATTGGTATTCAGTTCCTCTGCTAACTCTTTTGCAGAGAAAGATGAATCCCTATAGCGTTTTTGCATTACAACAATGTTCAAAATCTTGTCATACAATTCATCAGCCAGTTCCGGTCGGATGAGAGAACGGTACGCAGCGTCCTTGTCCTCTCTCTCCCTAATATTATAGGGATTTCTTTTCGGATTTTCTTTTTTCATACAATTACACTTAAGTTCACATCAAAGAATCATAAACAAACAAAAACAAAAAATGTTCAAACCAACAGCCAAAAAACATACATTTATTAAGTACTTTTAATAATTAAACCTGTCTTAAAGACACTAAAAATCGAATATTTAAGCTATTCTAATTTTCAATCATACCATCAAAAGATGTTGATACAAGATACCAAAAAATCTTTAAACATCAAAGAATTTACTCATATTCAAGCAGTTAAATAACATTTCAATCTTTGTTTACGGAATTAATCCTCACCCGTAAAGATTAACTATTATTAACATAAAACTACCTAATAAAATAACAGATTCAAGTACCTTCAAATCATGAAAAAAACATTAAGGAAGTATTTCGGATTCGACTCTTTTCGCCCATTACAAAAAGAGATTATAGAACGATTGATTGAAAAAAAAGATGCTTTAGTCATTATGCCTACTGGGGGTGGAAAATCTCTCTGTTACCAACTAACTGCACTTTTACTACCCGGGACTACCATTGTCATTTCTCCCTTAATTTCGTTAATGAAAGATCAAGTTGAATATCTTAAAAATAGTGGTATAGAAGCAGAAGCACTAAACAGTAGTAATACGGATGAGGAAAACACCCAAATAAAGATGAAGTGCTTAGCGGGAAAGATTAAACTACTTTATATTTCTCCGGAAAAACTATTAAGTGAATCAGATTATCTATTGCAAGATATTGACGTTTCTCTTTTTGCCATAGATGAAGCACACTGCATTTCACAATGGGGACATGACTTCAGACCGGAATATGCTCAATTAGGTTTTCTTCACCAAAAATTTCCTAAAACTCCAATTGTTGCTTTAACAGCTACTGCTGATAAAATCACAAGAGAAGATATTATAAAACAACTTAAACTGGAAAATCCAAAACTCTTCTTAACCTCGTTTGATCGTCCTAATCTACATCTGGAAATTAGAAGGGGATATACTCAAAAAGAAAAGAACCAGGCTATTTTTGAATTCATAAAACAACGAACAAACGAAAGTGGAATTATATATTGCTTAAGCCGTAATAACACAGAAAAGATAGCTGCATTCCTGACAAAACAAGGCATTTTTTGTAAGGTCTATCACGCCGGCCTCTCCAATCAAGCAAGAGAGGAGGCTCAGGAAGATTTCATAAACGATCGTATTCAAATAATATGTGCCACTATAGCTTTTGGAATGGGAATAGATAAATCCAATGTACGTTGGGTTATTCACTATAATCTTCCTAAAAGTATAGAGAACTTCTATCAGGAGATTGGACGTGCAGGACGTGATGGATTACCTAGCGACACGCTTCTTTTTTATTCTGTAAGCGATGTCATATTACTTTCTCAATTCGCCAATGAAAGCAAACAGCGAGAAATTAATTTAGAAAAACTCAACAGAATGCAGCAATATGCTGAAGCAGTCAACTGCAGGCGAAGAATACTTCTCAACTATTTTGGAGAAACTACAGCTACCGATTGTGGCAATTGCGATGTTTGTTTAAACCCACCACAAAAAATCGATGGTACAATATTAGTTCAAAAAGCATTAAGTGCAATAGCTAGAACCAATCAACAAATAGGTATCACTCTTCTTATTGAAATTTTAAGAGGATTACATAATAGTAGAATAACACAGAACAATTACCATCTATTGAAAACATTTGGACTAGGCAAAAATGTTTCAGCCAGCAATTGGCAGGATTACTTACTTCAAATGATTCATCTAGGCTATTTAGAAATAGCCTATAACGAATTCAATCATCTAAAAATCACATCTCTGGGAAGACAAGTGCTTTTTGGAAAAGCAAAGGCTAATTTAGTAGCAATTGAGAGTAAAAAAGAGAATAAATCATCTCAAAAGAAAACGAAGAAAACCACAGACTTCCCTACAATTGAAAATGAAGGCTTATTTGAAGAGCTTAAAAAACTCAGAAAAAAACTGGCTGAAGAAGAGGGGGTTCCTGCTTATCTTATTTTTTCCGATAGAACTTTACGTATATTAGCTAATACACAACCTACAACCATTACAGCCTTTGGACTGATTCACGGAATAGGTGAATATAAACAGGCGAAATATGGAAATACTTTTATTGAAAGCATTAAGAGTTTCTCAAGAGAGAAATAACTCGCTATTTCTTTATTTACATTGTTTTAATAAATCACTTAATTCAACTTGAGGAAAACCCAATAGAATAGCACGCTCAAAGCTTGTTTTTGCCAAATGTTTTTTCCCAGTGTTAAGGTAGAGCTCTCCTTTCAAAGCAAAAAGTTCAGCAGATTCAGCATTTAACGCTTCTGCAGCCTCTACATCTAAAAGAGCCATTTCCCATTGCTCTAACTCAAAAAAAACATTCGCCCGCGCCAAAAGTAACAACTCATCTTTTGGTCTCTCATTAATCATACGAGTTAGAATCTCATTAGCTTCTTTGAACTTCTTCTCTGCCTGAGCCAGCGTAGCCAACCCTAATTGAGCATTATAATGATTTTCATCTAAAGAAAGAATCTTTTTATAGTCTATACGAGCAGCAACATAATCACGATTGGTCATCGAAATATAAGCACGCATTAATAAGGCTTCAATATTTTCAGATTCTAAATCCAAGACCTGACAATAATCAATATAAGCTTTTCTGGTTTCACCTAATTCCATATAGACTGTAGCACGATTCAGTAGTATAGGCAGAGAATGTGGCGTGATATTTAAGGCATAAGTGTACGCTTCTATCGCTTCATCATATTTCTTCTGCATACGAAACAGGGTTCCCATATTGGAGAAGAGCAATGCGTTCTTTATGTTCGCAGGTTCTAACTTTAAAGCTTTTTGAAAGAACTCTTCCGCTTCTTCATACTTTTCTTGTTCCATAGCTGCAATTCCCTGAAGAGCCAACTCTGTATAATCTTGAGCTCTTACAAGGGATAAGAAGGAGATGGAAAGTAAAACAAATAATGTGATATATCTTTTATTCATACCTTAAGCATAACAAATTAGCATACAAAGATAAACAAACTAACCGTATTTGCTGTTAATACAAAAAAATACAAACATTCTATTATAAAGATTATGAGTCATTCACATTCTCACAATCACAAGATAAACCTTCAAACATTACATCGTTCCTTTGTATTAGGCATAGTCATAAACCTACTGTTTGTCGCTATTGAATTTGGTGCCGGTTTTTGGTATAATTCACTGGCTTTGATCTCTGATGCAGGGCACAACTTAAGCGATGTGGTTAGCCTTGTCTTGGCTTTAATCGCTTTCAAACTGGCACAAATAAGTGCCACTCAACGGTTTACTTATAGCTACAAAAAAAGCACAGTTTTAGTATCCTTACTAAATGCTTTGATTTTATTAGGTGTAGTAGGTGTTTTATTCTATAAAAGTATTTATAAACTCAGCCATCCTTCGGAGGTTGAGGGGTTAGCTATTGCATGGATTGCCGGTGTAGGAATTCTAGTCAATGGTTTTACCGCCTTTTTATTGTTGAAGGATAAAGATCACGACCTTAATGTAAAAGGAGCCTATCTCCATATGATCGCTGACACTTTAGTCTCAGTAGGCGTCTTTGTTTCGGGAATCATCATACATTATACCGACTGGTTCATCATAGACCCTATCATAGGGATAATCATAGCCGTTATTATTTTATTCTCTACTTGGGGATTACTTTCTGAAAGCATCCGGTTGGCTTTAGATGGGGTACCTAAAGCAATCGATCCGAAAACAATAAAAGAAGGAATGCTGAAGATAGATGGGGTATTGGATGTACACCATTTACACATTTGGGCTATTAGTACAACTGAAAATGCCTTAACCGCTCATATTGTGGTCGACAAAGACTCCACACTTCTAACCATAGAACAGATAAAACATCGCTTAAGAGAAATATTATTGAATCATAACATTAGCCACCCTACTTTTGAATTTGAACATACTCAAGAAGAATGTAGCACCAATACACTTTAATTTTGTCCTTATTTTCCCAGAAATGGTAGAATCTATTTCGTAAAGGGTTAAACATTCATTAATTTTGTTCCAATTATTTATTGATTTCTCTTAATATTTAACATGAACAGAACGATTCCCAAATCAAAAACAGCAAAGATTTTCATTTTATCTGTTTTACTCATCTCTTTATACAGTTGCAATCATGACGAAAAGGAAAATCCTCCGATATATACAGCAGGACTCTATAACAACAATATAAAGATTGAAAACATCGTCAACATACCCAATGATGTACATTTTGATAGAATAAGGGTAAAGATCATAGGAGAATGCTGGAAAAGCATAGAGACTCTTGAGTTCCCCTATCAAAACAAAGAAGTCAATATAATTCTCCCTACCCAATTTGCTTCAAATCAACTTCAAAAGGTAGACCGTCAAGATAAAGATATGTGTGGCTATTGGCCGGCAAGCTCAGATAACCCATTGGCACTTGTGGCTACACTGGACGATATCATAGCCTATAATGGAGAGACAAAAGTAGGTAGAATTTATCTTTCAAATTGGGGTACAGAGCTTTCTACTCTTAAAAAGATATTCATAAATTATCAATACGCCAGTGAACCTTTTATTTTGTCGGGCTCTAATTCATCCTATTTTTATTCTGAATGTTCATTTGAAAAAGGATGGAATGCTTTTGCCCACATCAATCCGGCAATAGACAATGATTTAGGTAAAGCTCGTTGCACCACTGCCATTCCAACTGAATTCAATCTACGTTGGTTCTTTGAATCTTGGATCTATTAGCATCAGACTGAAGGGAATTCAACATTTTTATTCTTATTCTTCTCGTGCACTAATCCTTCATTCTTTCCTGTACACACAACACTAAACCGATCCCAGAGAGAACACCCTTCGGTCTGGGAGAGAAGTCGTGTCGGTCCCTGACCGAAAGCCCTTCGATCAGGGACCGTTTATTTTCATGCTCTTTTATCAGGATTAATCTAAATACAACAAAAAGTAGGGCCCGATTTTCCACAAGAATTAAAAAGGGAAGAGAACAATAATATTCTCTTCCCTTTCATTCTGTTTTTATTATAGAATCTAAAACAAGCTATTGTTTTTTAAAGAGCTCTATTCCGCATAAAAGCAACTGTTAATAATAGAGTCAATCAAAAAAGAAAGTAAATTCATTCGCACTATCTTTTTTCCACGACAATTGCTCTGTCGATGGAGAGATGGCGAATAAAGGTGAAAAGGTTTTTACCTTAACGGTTTTCTTATCCGGAAAGAACTCGAGTATACGCAACCATCCATCACCCCCATTACCATAATGTCCTCCTCCCATGGATTGGGCATCAAATAACATTTGATTAACAGTTTTTCCTGCCTTGTTTTTATCTGCTCTAAAACTTTCTCCGGAAATATGGCCACACAAAACAAGCTCTATATTTTCACTTACATTAATTAATTTCTGCCATAAATCTTCACCTTTATTTGCATCATAAATTACTTGTTTACGTTTCGTAATATCTCCATTTTCAAAATAGGGATTGTAACAAGTAACTCTCATCTCACCACTTGTACGCTTTGCCTTTGCTGTCATATACTCGTGTGTTAATAATACAATCTTATGGTCTTCATACTGTTTCATATTAACAACATTCTTAGCCCAAGTTACAACAGTATCACGTGGAGCAAACTCCAGTGATAAAAATAGAAACTTCTCACCATGAGGAGTCATTAATTCAAAAGCAGCATTCTCTGTTGTCTCCTCTCCTTCTGCATTCAAAGTGTTTTGACGGATTATTTTACGATTCAAGAAGTTTTTATCAATGGGGAAGAAATCCTTATAACGGGATCTTTTATTACCCTGAGCATCATAGGAGTAATCGTGATTCCCTGTTGATAAAACATAAGGGACTTTCCCATCGAGTTTAGAAAATGATTGTGCTACAAACTCCCATTGTTTTTGTCCCGATTGATTTCCGGAAATTCCGTGACTGATACGATCATTCTGCTCCACTAAATCACCCGGGCAAAGCACCATTTTGATGTTCAATGAATCTATATTCTCCTCTATCCACGACATCATTAAATCTAAGATAGGCTGATTTCTTCCAAACTTAGCATAATTTTGAATATCGGGGAGAAAAATAAGTGTCCAAGAATTTTCATCTTCTAAACAAGGTTTCTGATATTTCGTTTCTTGAGAGAACAAAGAAACAGGCAGTAAAAAGAAATAAATCAATAGAATTTTACATAATACTTTACTCATTTCAATCAAGTTTAATTAATTTCAACGTCAGCCATTAAAAAGAAGTGATCACTGGGATACATATCTCCTATTTTATCGGTAATCAATTCACTACTGACAGGTTTTATTGGACCAAATGAAAAGATAAAGTCAATGCGACCACTATCTCCTGAATCATCATGCAGCCCTTTAAACCCATGATATGAATTGACATTAGGATTCTCAGGATCCATCTCTGCATAGATATCCACCCATCCTGCTGATCTCACAAGATGAATAACATCATTGTATATATTTGCATTAAAATCTCCAACCAATAATTGGGGGAAATCTTCTTGATACTGTTTTGCTTCTTCAATAATCATCCTTATCTGAGCCTCTTTAGCCACTTGTGCTATATGATCAAGATGAATATTCATTACTCTGAACTCTTTTTCAGTATATTTATCAAAAATCCTCACCCAATTACAATGGCGAGCTCGTGCACTCCCCCAAGATAAACTTCCTGCAATATGTGGTGTTTCTGATAGCCAATAATTTCCTGCCGATTTTAATTCATAACGATCCTTCGAAAAGAAAACAACATTTTTAGCAATCCCATGGTAACCCTCCGAAAATTCATCCATATCAGGACCAATAAATCCAAATGAAAAATAAGCAGGAAACGCCTTACAAAAATCTACATACTGCACCTTTAACATTTCTTGAACACAGATTATATCAGCCTCCTGTTTTTTTATAACATCAACACATACATCTTTGCGTTTATCCCAACCTACCCCTTTTATTGAATCCTGAGGTAAGGCTACACGTATATTACAACTAAGCACACGATGACTTGTTTTTCCAGGGTCATCGTTTTTATTCACATCTGTTTTATTGTTATTACAAGCTAATAATAAACAGACTAAACCAATAGCATACGTAATTTTAATTATTTGTCTATTCACTTTCCTAATTAAAAAAGTATACCACTCTTGTCTTTTTCATTCATAAAGCAAGAGTAGTATACAAGTCAACCTATTTTTACTTTTCCCTTAAAAAACCTCCCTCAGCTAAAATATCCTCTCTCAATTCTTGAGCATCTACCTGAGAAGGATAAATATTATGTTTTATCGCTAAATTTGCAGCTAATCCGGCAGCTTCTCCCATCAACATACAGGGAGCCATAACACGAATTGCTGACATAGCCTCGTGTGTAGTAGAAATACTTCTACCAGCTACAATTAAGTTTTCCACCTCTAGAGGAATTAATGAGCGATAAGGTATATCATAACAATCGCCACTCCAACGAAGAGTGCACCCCCCACCATCCGGATGATGAATATCGATGGGATAGCTAGCTACTGCTATGGAGTCGTCAAAATGGCGACGACTTAAAATATCCTCTTCTGTCAAAACATATTGACCAACAATACGTCTTGATTCACGAATTCCCAGAAATGGGGCTACGCGATCCATATATGCGTTTTCAAAACCAGGAACATACTGTTTTAAGTATTTTTCAATTTCGAATATTTGTTTTCGCCCCACTTTTTCACCATAAGTTAAACTAGCCGGATCAGTACCATCTACTCCATTTATACGAGACATATTCACCCAAATTTCATCATCATTAAGGCCGGTAATTAAAATTGTTCGTTCGGTTGGTATTTCAAGTCCGTCATTTAAGGCTTCTAAAACTTTTCCTCTTAATCCTACTGTGATGAAATTGTCATCTTTACGGAAAAACTCATTGGGAATCGTATCCATATCATAAACATCAGGATGATCAGCAATACTCAAACGCAACTTTTCAACATCTACCCCTTTCATTAAAAACATCAATGTAGGAGGTTGCATTCCTCCATTTTCATCTCCTTTTTCAATTGGAGCACCCGCCCTATATGCAACATCAGCATCACCGGTACAGTCAATTACGACCTTAGCAAGAATTGCTTCACGCCCGGTTTTACTTTCAATAATAACACCTTTCACTTCATTCCCCTCTTTTACAACACCGACAAAGAACACATAAAACAATACTTCCACATTGTTTTCTTCCATTATTTGAAGAGCAGTAGTTTTTACTTCTTCCGGATCAACAATTGTTAAGCTCATATGTAAAGGACAAGGACGATGATCACTTGCTGCATTTTTCTCTTTCAAACGATCTATAAACTTTTGAGCTAAACCTTGGGTAATAAGTTTTCCTTTTTGGCTTAGATAACCTAAGATTGGAAGTCCTATTACAAGATTCCCTCCTAAAAAACTTTTATTCTCCAAAAGCATGACATTTAGACCTTTTTTAGCAGCAGCCTCAGCCGCCATAATTCCTGAAGGCCCTCCTCCTACAACAACAACATCAACCTCTTTACGTATAGGTATTGACCGTTCAGGTTCTGTTATAAATTTCTTAGTTTCTTTCATGATATTTTAATGATTAATGAGTTAATACTTTTTTAAGGTTCATTTTATTGGGATTCTCATGTCTTGTCATCTTCCACAAAATAAGAACAGAAATAAGATGCAAAACTCCCATTATGGTAAATAAAACCCCTGCTCCTAAACTTCCAATAAGCTGTCCAACATAGTAATTAAAGATAGCACCTCCAACAGCTCCAAAACCTGCTGTTATACCAACAACACTAGCTACATTTTTAGTAGGGAAGGCTTCTGCAATCACAACATTTATTGTAAATAACCAGCTTAAACAAACTACCGCTACAATGCTAAAGATAATTAAGACAGCAGCAGGATGATGAAAATAAGGAGTCAAAATACATACCGGGGCAAAACAGGCAACAATCCCCATCATCAATTTACGAGAACGCAAAGGAGACATTCCTTTTTTCACCATGCGATCAGACCAAGCTGATGTTAATATCCCTCCCGTTGCTCCAATAAAGAAAGGAATCCATCCAACCCACCCCACCTGACTAAGTGTTAAGCCGGAATCTTCTTGTAAATAACCCGGGAGCCAAAATAAACAGAAATACCAAACCGGATCACTCACAAACCGTATTAATAAACAGCCCCACATACTTCTTGTTTTCCACAATTGAAACCAAGAAAAATGAGCCTGATCTACATCATGTGCAATATTTTCAGCCTGAGTTACCGATAGGACTTCTTCGGGGGGATCTTTATATATAAACCACCAAATAACACCAATTACTAAACCTACAGCTCCCGCTATAATGAAAATATCATGCCAAGGTAAATAGGCGGCTAACCAAGCTATCAACATTGGAGCAAATACCGTACCGATAGACCCTCCGGCAGCACATAGGCTATTTACAGTTGCTCTTTGCTTTCCGGAAAACCATACTGCTACAACGACTACTTGTCCTGCAAAAATCGTAGGCTCAGCCAACCCTAAAAGTCCTCGAAAAAAAGTAAACTGGCCAACAGTAGTAGACAAACCTCCTCCAATGCAGGCAATAGACCATCCAATAATTCCAAGGAACATAACCTTCTTTGGACCAAACTTATCAACTAACCATCCTGTAATTGGATACATAATAGCATAGCAAATCATAAAAACATTTACAATACTAGCATAGCCATCATCACCTATTTCAAAAGCATCTTTTATTATTGGCTTCAAGATGGAGAGTAATTGACGATCCAAATAATTACAAACTATTGCAACAAAAATGGTTATAACAATGAACCAACGTCTTTTATAAGGATTACTTAAATATGACATATCATTTTTTAATTTGATTTCTACCAATTAGGATTTTGTTCTATTAACTCATTGGTCTCTAATTCAGCTAATGGTATTGGCCATAAATAATGTTTTTTAGAATCAAAAACCATTGTTTCTACTACCCTCATTTTGCTTTTATTAGAAACATTAGAATAATCCGGAGTAGAATTCTCATCAAGAATAGGAGCTTCTGCTAAAGGTTCCGTTTTAATTCCACCTAAACGCTCTCCATTCATAACCTCTTCAGCAATAGCCCATCTTCTAATGTCGGATAAACGAAGCCCTTCATTTGCAAGCTCAATTTTACGTTCGCGACGAATTACTTCTCTGAGTTCATTTTGATTTTTAGTTGTAATAGCCGGGTATTTTGAGGTTTCTGTATAATCAACCTCATAGGCTCGAGCCCTTATTTTATTTATCACATCTAATACTGATTGATTTATTTCTCCTAGTTCAACCATAGCTTCAGCATAAATTAAATAAATTTCAGCTAGTCTAATCACAACAATATCCCCATCACAATTCTGATCATCATCCATGTCTCGAATATCAGTCCATTTACGCCATAAATAAGTAGTAAATGTTGCATAAGTGTTTGTTCCGTCAGTATTATCTACCTGTTTAGGAGGTACGACATTATAATTCCATACTTTAGGATATTTATCTCCATCAACCTGAAACTCATAATTATAAAAAACACTACCCGGATAAACAATACTTTTTGCTAAACGTGGATCACGATTTTCATACGGTTTTTTAGGATCATAAAGTGGAGACTTATCAATTGTTTTTCCATCAATACATTCATAGGAATCTACCATAGATTGTGTTGGAACTTCATTAGATACCCCTTTACCCAGACGAGAAGCTAAAAAATTGGAATTACCATGTACAATAACGCCTTTTAAATATTGCAATGAAAATATAATTTCTTTTGAATACTCACCATCATAGTTAAATAGCTCTTCATATACAGGATGTAATTCATAGAATCCTAAATCAATAGCTTCTTTTGCAGCATCGGCTGCTTCGCGATACAATCCATTATATAGTGCAACTCTGGCTTTCAGACCAAGTGCAGCTACTTTCGTAGCGCGTCCTCTTACATCGCCTTCATAATACACAGGAAGATCATTCTTTATCTCTTCTAATTCTTGAATAATCCAACTAACCATCTCTTCCTTTGGAGTTTTAGCCATATTCATATTATTTATATCCTGAACAACTGTTACTTTAGGAACTCCCCCAAAAAAATCGACTAATAAAGAATAGTTTAAAGCCCTGATAAAACGTGCTTCAGCTATGGTTTGCTTGTAAAAGTCTTCACTTAAACCTTTTGCTCGATCAATATTATTTAATAAAAAGTTTGCCCTTCCAATACCTTTATACAACTGTTTCCATGCTGTTGTTGAAGCAGAATTATTACTCACAGCAGATCCATTCCCTAAAGTTTGAACTCCATGTGAACTTCTATTCCATGAAATATCAGTTGTAACATCAAGAATAACCGGCCAAGGACGACCAGATTTAAGATCCCAACATAACTGCTTATAGCATCCATTTAAGCCTAATTCTACCTCAGTTTTATTTTTATAGTAATCTTCAGACGAAGGATATTCTAAAGGATTTTTATTAAGCAAACTTTCGCAGCTTGAAAGGACTAAAATAGAGCAGAAAAATAGAACATGTAATATAATTGATTTTTTCATAACATCTGCGATTTTAAAATTTAATATCAATTCCAATTGTATATGTTTTCACTTGAGGATATCGTCTTCCTGTTCCTGCAGGTGTTTCCACATCAAACCCATCCCAGAAATTATCAAATGTAAACAAGTTTTGTCCTGCTACATAAAGTCTCATTCTGTTAAGATTGAATTTCTTTATAAACTTAGTAGGAATAGTGTAACTTAATTGGAGATTTTTTAACCGAAGATAAGAAGCATCTTTTTTCCAAAAAGAAGACCTTACATAATTATTCCCCCCATCATCATAAGTTAAACGAGGAAATTTAGCACTTCTATTTTCAGGAGTCCAATAGTCTTTATGTTGTTCTTGAGCTGTACCTCCGGAGTAAAATGGCTGTATGGAAGAATCTCTTAAATAGCCATCTACCTTACCTACACCTTGGAAAAACAGATCAAGACCTACCCCCTTATATTCAAGACCCAAATTCAATCCATACGTAAACCTTGGAATTGTTTCTCCTATCATTACTTCGTCTTCCTGATCAATTTTTCCATCATTGTTTTGATCTTTATAGATTATGTCTCCCAAACCAATATTTTTTGATATGGCAGCCGGATATTTTTCCAGATCTTCTTGTGTTTGATAATAACCAATAGCTTCATAGCCATACAAAGCCTTTATAGAGTTTCCTTTTATGTTCTTAACAATATCATCTGCTTGTATACCAGCAAAAGACATAATTTTATTACGAACATCTGATAAATTAAAATTAACACTATAGTTAAAGTCACCAATTCTATCACGATAATCAACCATTAGTTCCCATCCTCTATTCCTAACTTTACCAATATTCTGATAGGGAGCATTTAGACCTACACTTAGAGGAATATCAACCTGCATTAATAAATCGAAAGTATTCTTTTCATACCATTCAGCTGTTATATTTAACTTATGAAATAAAGTAAAATCAATACCTATATTCCACATTCTTGATGTTTCCCAAGTTAGAAGGGCATTAGCCATATCATTCAAAGCGGTCAACTGTATGTTTTGCCCTGCCATTACACCTGTACCCAATGCCATAGTAGAGGCAAAATCATATTCACCAACAGCAAGTTGACTCCCTAATTCACCCCATGAAGCTCTTAACTTCACGTTATTAAATGTATTCTTCAAGTTCTCAAAAAATGGTTCTTCAGAAATTCTCCATGCTGCAGAGAATGAAGGAAAAACGCCCCATTTATGCCCTTTTGCAAAACGTGAAGATCCATCGTAACGAGCATTAGCTTCAAACAAATAACGGGACTTATAGTCATAGTTTATTCTACCAAAAAATGAAACTAAAGCCCATTCTTTTGCACCACCCGAAGCTAACATATCTTCATTTTTCGCTCCGGCATCTAAATATGGATAATCAGGAAAAATAAAATCATAACGAGTACCGGATAAATTATCGTTATAGTAATCTTCATAAGAAGCTCCTAACAATAATTTAAAGTTATGGGCTTTATTAAAGGTTTTTTCTCCTGTTAAAGTTCCTGTTACAGTATTATATCTACTTCTTGCATGACTTTTTGTTAAATTACTTCTTGCCGGTTGGTTATTTACCACATCTCCATTAGGAGTATAGGTTGTTATTGATTTCTTATAGTTATTATTATCCGTTTCTATTATCTTTGGAGAATAGGTAAGATCAGCCGTTAGCCATTCAAATGGTCTGTAATTAAATTGCAGAGAACCTTGTAAAGTCATTACTCCCTTTTTTTGGAAACCGCCATCTCTAGCCATAGCTATAGGATTATTTCCATTCCAGCCCTCTCCATAATCTCCATTTGTTAATAGTCCAGGTTGTGTAGCCGGAATTCTATTCATTTGATAAAACACAGCGGTATTACCCGATCCTGGTTCCAGAGTCTTGGCTTTTATATATCTAAGATTTAACTTAACATCAAATTTATCACTTATTTTATAGTCAATATTATTATTAAATGTAAAACGATTATAGTTAGACGATTCTATTATACCCTCTTGATCAAGAAAACCAAAGGATGAATTAACCTTTATTCTTTTTGACCCCCCACTAAGCGAAACAAAATGACTGTGCATAAATCCAGAACCAGATAAAACCCTATCTTGCCAATCAGTATTGGGGTAATTATCAGGATCGGCAAGCATACGCGTTTCATATTGTTTAATATAATCATCAGTGTAAAGAGGAGTTGCACCACTATTTTCATGAGCAATATTAATCATTTTCATATGGTCAATAGCATTTACTTTATCCGGTAAATTAGTGGGTGATTGCCATCCTATATATGCATTATAATTGACTGAAAACCTTTCTTCTGTAGAGCGCTTCGTAGTGACTAAAACCACTCCACTTGAAGCTCTAGAGCCATATATAGCAGAAGAAGCAGCATCTTTGAGTACTGAAATTGATTCAATTAAGTTTGGGTCTATTGTATTAAGAGAACCTTCAACACCATCAATTAGCACAAGTGGTGCTGCTGCTACATCAGTAAAGGAGCTTATTCCACGAATACGAATAGCACCGTTATCTGAACCCGGAGCCCCACTAGAGGTGGTCACCGTTACACCCGAAGTAAGTCCTTGTAATGCTGCAGAAGCTTGCCCAATAGGTCTTTCTGTAATGCGTGCAGCTTCTATTGAGGCAACAGATCCAGTTAGATTTGCTTTTTTCTGTGTACCATAACCTACTACAACAACCTCATCAATTTCAACAGCTTGCTCTTGCAAGGTTATTTCATAATAATTTTGATTGGTAACTGTAACTTTTTGAGTTTCATATCCAATATATGAAACCTCTAAAACATCTCCATCTTTAGCTGTTATCGAGAAACTGCCATCCAAACTGGAAATCGTAGCATTTGAGGTTCCTTCTACAATAATTGTAGCACCAATTATTGTTTCACCAGACTTGTCTTTAATGATACCTTGTTTTTTCTCATTTTGCTTTATCTCGGAAATACTTTTCACTGTATGCTCAGAAAAAGTTTCAGCATGAATAAAATTTGAGGTCCACAACAAGCCTATTCCTATTAAAAAGATTGCTTTAAATTTTAGCTTTAAGAGTTTAACTAAATATAGCGAATCAAAAATGTTTTTTTGATCTTTTTCCATTGATTGTTAATTTAGGTTAGAAATTAATTAGTTAGACGGTATATAGTATTGGGTTCTTGGTTTTTCATTTTTCTCTACTTTAATAATTACTCTCGGTAAAATTCTTTAGTTTCTTATACATTGCATATCGTTCATTTATTTTCTTTGTTTGAATTGTATTCGGGTAATAAACGATAAGATCAGGTTTAGCAAACTTAAGTTGAGCTTCTGTTATACTCTTATATTTCCCTGTTATAGTTGAGGCAAACATAGCAGCCCCTAATGCACAAGCCTGATCAGAATCGGGAACACGAATAGGTAAATTTAATGCGTCAGCAAGCATTTGCATTACAAAAGAAGATTTGTGAGGAATTCCTCCAATAGCCACAACTTCGTTAATAGCAATTTTATTTATTTTAAAATGATCGACAATTGCTTTAAGTCCAAAAATTGTAGCTTCAACTAAAGCTGCATAAATATCTTCAGCATTAGTAGATAAAGAAAGTCCCGTAATTGTACCTTTCAAATCATAATTAAAAAAAGGATTACGCCTACCATTTAACCAGTCGGTAGCATATACTGCTTGATCCGCGTTTTTCTTTAAATGTGCTTTTTCTGTTAATGTTATTAATGTATTATTGGATATTTCATCAATCAGTTTTTCTTTTTGGATTTCATTTATCACTGATGAATTCTTTATAATATTTATGGAGTTAAACGTAATTAAACGATTAAACCACGCATAAACATCTCCAAAAGCAGACATACCTGCTTCAAATCCAATCATAGAAGGGATAATAGATCCATCAACCTGACCACTAATACCAGCAACTATATTATCCCCTACCTCTTCTTTAGGCATAACAACCATACTACAAGCCGAAGTTCCTAAATTTTGGACTAAGGTTTTGTGCTTTATCCCTGCCCCAACAGCTCCGGCATGTGCATCCGTATTTCCAACTCCTACTAATATGTCCTCAGATAAACCTAACCGCTCTGCCCACTCTTTTGATAAATAACCTGCCGGTTTATCACAAGTTAAAGTTTCCGAGGACATACGGGTTACAAATTCACCTAGTTGAGAATCTAATGTAGAGAAGAACTTTTTAGAAGGAAAGCCTCCCCATTCAGCAGCCCACATAGCTTTATGACCGGCTGAACATCTTGCTAAAACTGTGTCCTCTACTTTATCTACTCCTGTCAATAAAGCAGGAATCCAGTCACAATGTTCAATTACGCCATATGCATCACTCCGTAAAGAGATATCATTTCTTAAAACATAAAGAGCCTTAGCCCAAATCCATTCTAAAGAATAATGACCTCCAGAGAATTTCGAATAATTTACATCCCATATTGACAATAGATTATTTATCTCTTTTGCCTCGTTTATTGCTGTATGATCTTTCCATAGAATAAACATTGCATTAGGATTCTCTTTATGTTTTTCATGTAAAGCTAATGGAATTACATTTTTATCTACAAGACAAGGAGTACTTCCGGTAGTATCTATAGCTATAGCTTTTATCAAATTTCTCACATCAGGATATTGAGATAGAATATCTTTAATAATAAACTCCAAGCCTTCAATATAATCTAAAGGGTGCTGGCGAAATTGATTTTTTTCTAAATCACAATATAGACCTTCATTCCACCTTTTATATAATGCAACTGAAGATGCTATTTCATCACCATTTTCATCATCAACAAGTATAGCTCTAACCGAATCGGTTCCAAAATCTATTCCTATAACAAAGTTTTTCATATTAAGAGATTTAATTGAATTGTTTCTAAACTTTTATTTATATATTCAACAGCTATGCACAAATATATATCAAAAAGAACAACAAAAAGAAAATAAAAGAAACAAAATAGCTAACAAAAACAAAGAGAACGAAATCTTAACAAGTACGAAACAAAATCTTAACAACAAAAAGAAATAAGCAAAATTGATTTAACTCAAAACAAATAACCTTTAATGTTTTGTTAAACTCAACAAATTTATCTCCAGTACTCTCCGGCAC
>FZPS01000027.1_pt178 | contig 21601 bp, 20 predicted proteins | sample 1817821 | NCBI WGS metagenome assembly FZPS01 (sample SAMEA104158645, study PRJEB21678) | metagenome | place: Germany | collected 2015-04-21 | reverse complement strand
AAAGGCGCTATCAATACTTTACATCCTTCTCAATAAAAGGTACAGCGGAATTGAAATGCTGGCGAAAGAAAGCAGCAGAATTGCAATTCCGCCTTTTATATTCTTATCTTTAATTGTCCATATCCCATAACTTATCGTATATATGGCATTCCAGCATAAAATCGCAATAACAAGAACAATTGTTACAATATTCATTTATCCTTTCCTTTCATATGCGACAGCGGAACCTGTTTTTCCACTATTCCCGATCGCCGAATAGAAACCTTTGCGGTAACATTAAATTCAGCATTTTCATATTTATCCATCCATCTGAATGCCATCCAATCATCCCAATAAATGTAGGTTTTTTTTAACGGTTTTCCGGTGCCGCATATATCGCTTTTAAACTCGTCACGTGTTTTTATTAAAAAATCGTTAACGCTTCTTCTTATATAGTCAGATACAAACCGCTCAAGCTTATTCAATTCTTCCCTTGATGAATAATCCTGTTCACTGTCAATTGAAAGAATATCTCCTTCAAGAAACACGCTAACGTCAATTATTGGCTTATCACCATTCATGCTTACTTTTACAGTAGGTTTTCTTGCCATGCCAAGGCGCAATGAAACATAGTATTTTTCGTTTACTAATCCTTGAAATTCTCTCGGCATATAAGTTTCGCTTCCTTCCGGATCCGGAAGCGAATAATAAACACGTCCAAGTTGCCCTGTTACAATTAGATAGCTAAGGGCTTCCCTGCCATCCATTTCGCCTACCATTTTATCGCCCCGAAATGCGGCAAGACCCATGTTTGACGATTTGGTATCGGATATAATCGGGATTTCCCCTGCTTTATAATTACCTTCCATGGTACTTTTGCCATCCATATCTGTTCCTGATAAAACTCTGCTGAATTCAGAACTGTCACTCAATTCATTAATATCCAACAGAGCAGTCACAGGCTGGCTGCATGTACATTCCATATTCATGTAAAAATGCTCCAGTTCGCTTTTTGAAGAATATCCCGTATATTTGTACGACACCATGAATAACTCAAAAAATTTCGCCGGATTTATTTCAAGGACCGGTTTAACGGCCTTAAGAAATTCTTCGGCTTTGCCTCTTGATATGCCAATATATATATTGGGTCTGAATTCCCTGAAGCGGATAAATGCATTAATGTATTTTTCAACACCTTCCTGCGCTAACTCTTTTGATATTAAAATAAGTTTTGCATGTGAGAAGTTGATTCGTTTGCTGATAAGTGTATCAACTATACTCACACCGCCGTAAATTGTCGGTGTCTCTACCGTTATTATAGTTGTAGATTTTTCAACATCTCCAACCTCCCCTCCCACACCAACTGAAATCGGAACAGCGATTAAAAACGACAGTATCAGATTACCTCCCGAGCCTTTGTCAACGCCAAGCGATACAACATATGCCATTTCATCAACCTCAATACTGTCAAAACACCCGGACATTGAGAAAAACACTAATAACATCAAAATAAAAATCATTGATTTATTTATTATCCGCTTCATTCGATATGTTTCTCCTTTCAACTTTTGTTCGGACAGAAGCAGTGATTAGCAGAAACAATGGAACAATAATTGTTATGATCCAGGCATAATTCCGGTAATAGCTCAGTTCAAGTTGAAGAGCCGTATAAAGGTTTTCAGGAATCATAGCTATACTGAAAATCAGAATAGTGAATGGAATTAAAAGTGGTTTCTGTGTTTTTAAACCAAATGATTTTTTAAACAGGTAAGATATAAAATACAAACCGGAGCTTAAATATAAAAATGCGCTTGATGCCCATACCAGGATGAAAATTGCCTCTATTCGCGAAAAGAACCTTCCGATTCTGATTGAACGGGCGAGCTGATATATCGGCAAAAAAAACTCGGTAGCCATAGGATATTGATAAACAAGCATATAAGTTAACGTACTGAAAGTAAAAAAGGAACCCGACACCAAAATAGCGTATTTTCCGATGCTTGCATAATTAGCCTTTTCATTTAAAAAAGGTATTATAAACAATAATGCTACCAACTCGGAATAAGCCGAAATGTTCGGTACTGCCTTTTTAATGATAACAAGAGGTCCTGGACCAAGCCACGGAGCAATTTTACTTAAGTCGAACCGCGGTATCGACAGTAACAGGATAAATATAAACGCCGCGGCCAGTACAGGAACCGCCATTGCGTTTATCCTTACAAGAGTTTCAATTCCAAGAAACGCACCTGTAAGCATTCCGATACAAAACAGTGCAATTATAATACTAATAGGTGTAGTCGTCAGGCTGACTACCTTAATATCCTCCGCAAATTCTCTCAATACGATGGGAATTAAGTAAAGAAACTGAAGCATGAACAACATGCCGGCGATTATTTTTCCAGCTTCCCCGATACCTGATTCGGCAACATCCAATATATCCTTTTGTGGAAAATTTTTATATATCCTTGCTATAATAATAAAAATAACGAACACTGCTGCGCTCACAAGCAGCACCATTATCCAGGCGGCAGTACCGGCTTCTTCAGCTACATTTCTCGGAAAATCCAATATTAATTTTGAGCAGAACAAGTTTATTAAAAGGCAAAACGCCTCAAAATTACCTATCTTTATCTTCTGTTTCATTTGCGTTTGCTCCTTCCCCGCGCTTTATCCATCCCCTGCTTATGTGTGCCTGTTGTTTTATATCCTTTGGATTAACAAAATCCGGGCGATCCTCCTCTTTCCATAACGGTGTTTTTAAAATGGCGTTTGTTCTTGTTCCGGAAGTTCTTGGAGCAAAAGGCGCCATAAAGGGAACACCAAACGATTTCGCATGAACAAGCACTAACAGATGTAGAAAAATCCCAAGAGTTATTCCTAATAATCCTGCGAAACCTGCCAGAAGAAGATAAATAAACCTTAACGCGCGGAATGAATACCCAAGTGAAAAGTCAGGTATCGAAAATGAGCCTATTGCCGTAACTGCGACAATAATTATCAGGATAGGGCTTACCAGATTTGCCGCCACAGCCGCCTGGCCAAGGATAAGAGCGCCGACAATACTGAGAGTAGGCCCGATAGGCCCGGGAATCCTTATCCCCGCTTCCCGTATGAGTTCAAAAGCTATTTCCATAATAAAAATACTAATAACTGTCGGAAACGGGACTTTCTCCCTTGCGGATGCGATAGCAAGCAAAAGGTCTGTCGGCAGCATTTCATGGTGATAATTTGTAATGGCAAGATATAACGAAGGGAGTAAGAGTGTAAAAATAACGCCAAGGATTCTTATGAACCGGAGTAAAGTCGCGTAAGGGTAGCGTAAATAATAGTCTTCAGGGGAGTGTATAAGGTTAAAGAGCGTCACAGGTGCTATTATTACAAAAGGGCTGCCGTGTACAATTATTCCGACTCTTCCTTCACCAAGATATGAAGCCACCCTGTCCGGCCGTTCGGTAAGCAGCATTTGCGGTGCGGGAAGATATGTGCTGTCTTCAAGAAACTGCTCAAGCTCCCCTGAATCACGCAAGTAGCCCGTTTTTATACTCTTAAGGCGCCGCCTTACTTCGCCTACCAGCGAATCATTCACTATATTTTTGATATATACCATACTGCAAGGCGTTTTGCTTCTTTCACCCACAAGTACGTCCTCGACAATAAGGTTTTCATCCTTTATTATCTTCCTGAGAAGCGCGGTATTCATCCGGTTTGTTTCATTGAAGGACTCTTTCGGTCCCCTTATATTCAATTCGGATGTCGGTTTTTCGATATTCCTGTGCTCCCATCCTTTTACGTCACACGCAAATGCAACATCAAGACCATCAACGAAAATGCCAAGGCCTCCGAAATTTACTTCATCAACAATTTCCTGATATGTCTTGCATACTTTTACCTGGTTCTGCGGTATCAAGTGATTGTATACCACATCCCGAACAGTCTGATCTTTCATATTCACAGGCATTGCAGAAAGAGTCATAAGCGGCTGAATAATTGACATGTTTACCAGAAGCCTGTCAATCATTCCGTCAAAGAAGCAGACAAAAACCGGATAATCCTTATTCATCACAATAATTTTAAACTCGCGTATTTTGAAATCCCCGTTTATATCCGCATTGTACCGGGCTTTTATATAATCAAGGTTAGCATTAAGCGATGTATCAATAAACAGAGCTTTAGTATCATTAACCTTTCTTTCTCTTTTTTTTTCATTCATTTCGTTTATTGGGATGGGCTGCTTAATTCCGTCAGCACCGGTTCTTTTTTCGTTATTCGCTTTCCTGTTAAACCTTTTCTCATCTTCCCCGGACCGGGTTTCATCTTTTACTTCCTCGCCCTGCTTTGATTGATCATTTGTGTCCGCACTGTCTTTATTGTCCTGATCTTTACTGCTTCCATCAAGCACAAACCGGTCTTTAGGCTCTTTCGGGCTGAACAGAAATATGGTTTTAAGCCGCTGCGACATACTTTTTTTCAAGCTAAAACCTCCGAATAAAATCATTTTATACGTTTTGCCGTAATTTTCTCTGTATAGTTTTGGCAACAGATGCTCCTGTTATACAAAAATTTCGTACGGCAATTCACTTTTAAACCGGTTGTACTCGAATCATTTCTAACAATCAAACCGAATTAAAATATATGGTCCGGATACGGACGGATGATTTCGCTCTTGGATGGTTAAAATAGTAAAAAAGAAAAACAGGGGAATATCGAATGAGGATACCAAGGAGAAGGCTCCGGCAAAGCGGGAATAACCATTGCTCTCCCGACACGGTTTTATATAAAGATTTGCAGGAAAACCTGACCCGAATTAAAACGGACTTCGGGCAAAATGATGATTTAGTGGTGAACTGCTCAGAGCGGACCGCTAGTTCATCTTTAACTGCCGCCTGTATTTACATTGATACCCTCGTGGATAAGAATACGGTCAACCATTTATCCGAAGAATTAATGACAATAAAAAGCGGCCCGGATCAGGAAACGGATAATCTTTTTATATTAATTCGCAGGCACTTTTCAAGCATCCGCGGTCTAAAAACCGGAGCTAAATTCATTGATCTGTATGCCGAGTTGTTATCCGGAAATACGGTTTTTTTGGCAAATGGAAACACCGAATACCTTTCGATACCCACCGAAAGCAAAGATTCCCGGGCCATTGAGGAGCCGTCTTCTCAAACGGTTATTCGAGGCCCGAAAGAAGGCTTCAGTGAAAGGATCAATACGAATATTCTCCTTGTGAGGAAAAGGATAAAAAGCCATCATGTCAAGCTGGAAAACTTAACGGTTGGGAATCTCACGCGGACGGCTGTAAGTCTCATGTATATTGAAAATATTGCAAATGGCACGATTGTCCGGGAAATACGCAGGAGGATCAGCGAAATTGAAACAGACTCTATTCTTGAGAGTTCCTATATTGAAGAATGGATTAAAGATGACAGGTATTCAATTTTTCCTGAGTTTTTAAGCTCTGAAAAGCCGGACACTGTTGCCGCAGCAGTATTGGAAGGAAAAGTCGCGATTTTTGTCGACGGCTCTCCTTATGCGCTTACCGCCCCGGCCGTTTTTGTGGAGTTTCTCCATTCGAGCGAAGATTTTTATCATCATTATATTGTTTCGTCAATGATACGGCTTCTGCGGTTTATTTCCCTATTCCTTACCCTTCTGACGCCATCGGCATATATCGCTATCACAACCTTCCATCAGGAAATTATTCCGACACCGTTATTGATAAGTATTGCCTCGCAGCGTGAAGGTGTGCCGTTTCCCACTTTTATCGAGGCTTTTCTGATGGAATTGACATTTGAAGTGCTCCGTGAAGCCGGTGTCCGCATGCCCCGGGCTATTGGGCCCGCAATTTCGATAGTCGGTGCTCTCGTTCTTGGTCAGGCTGCCGTGGAAGCGGGCATTATATCCGCAGCAATGGTCATTATTGTTTCGATTACCGCCATCTACAGTTTTGTCGTGACTAATTATGAAATGTCCAATGCCGTCAGGATACTTAGGTTTATTTTTATGGTTCTCGGCGGATTTCTTGGCCTTTACGGCGTATTTATAGGGCTTATAATACTGACTTTGCACCTGTGCAAGCTGAAATCCGTCGGAACACCATACCTTATGCCCCTTGCGCCGTGGATTAAAAACGAGAATAAAGACTCATTACTGCGGTTTCCGCTGTGGTCAATGAAATACCGGTCTTTCGGTATAGGTGGAGCAGACAGGCGAAAGGTCGGCGGAAACCAATAAAGAAAAGGAGGATGAAATGGAAAAGAACACAAAGCTTATAGCTTTTTTCTGGCTTTTTTCGATTCTCTGCTCCGGGTGCTGGAGCAGTCATGAAATCAATACCCTAGGTATCAGCATCGCTACCGGCATTGACCTGACGGAAGGCGGGTATACGATATACCATCAGGTACTGAATCCAAAAGCGATAACAGGCAATGTTGAAACTATCGGAACACCGGTCTTCCTTTTCACGCAGCAGGGAGATAATCTGTTCTCGGCTATAAGGAAAATATCGCTCGAATCACCAAGAAAGATATACAACGCCCACCTTCGAATGATCATATTCGGAGAAGATATGGCCAGAAACGGCATTAAGGATGCCATCGACTTCTACATGCGGGATTATGAATTCCGTACCGACTTTTACTTTGCAGTGGCCAGGAACAAAACCGCAAAAGAAGTTCTTGAACTACTGACGCCGCTCGAGTTCAACCCTGGAATTAAAATGTATGAATCGCTGAAGAACGCACAGAATCTTACCGGGCTTACGAAGGAAGTCAATATTATTGAACTGACTCAATTGATCCTCGCCGACGGCAGTAACCCGGTACTGCCGGGAATTGATATAGTCTCTGAAAAACCGGATTCGGACAATATGGACGCGATGACAACCGTGAATGAGGGAAAACGTCTTTTCTATAATGGCCTCGGAGTTTTTAATGAGGATAAACTGATTGGATGGTTATCCGGGGAGGAAACCCTTGGATTAAATTATATACTCGGGGACATAAAAAAATGCCCGGAATACGTGTATTATAACGAAACGGACCAGATAACCTTTGATATCTGCCAGTTGCATTCAAAAATATCCGCCGTCTCCAGAGATGAAAAACCGGAAATCCATGTAAAAATAAACATCGACGCCAATATCGCGGCCATGGAAGGCGATTTGGACATATCAAAGAAAGAAAACCAAACCATTGCCGCACAACTTCTCGAAAGTAAAATACAGCAGATATGTCAAAACGCCGTAAGAAGGGCTCAACATGATTTTCGATGCGATATTTTCGGCTTTGGAGAAATAATCTACCGCAAGTACCCCGATTTATGGAAGAAGCTTAAAACAAACTGGAGCAATGAGTTTTCCAATATTTTTGTTGACTTTCACATCACTGTAGAACTGAAACAACCGGGACAGATCACAAAACCGATGTTCAGGAAGGAGAAGTAATGGTCGATTGGGTTTTTTTGATATTGACTTTCGCTTACAGCGGAATCCTGTGTTATTTTGAACTTCCGTCTATGATAAATCAAAAGCAGTACCGAGAGCTTGCTGCGTTTATTGTTCTTCTCACAACAGGAACCTTTTTAGGGTTTATGAAATTTTCGGGAAAAACCGTTCCAAACCCGTCAGATCTGCTGTTTATTATTTTTTCACCTCTTAAGGGTGTTATAGAAAGCTTGCTGAAGTAGGTGACAATATGGGAAAAACAAAGATAACAAATCGTCAATTGTGTTTTATTACCTTAGGAGTATCGCTGGGAGGATCTGTTCTCGTAGTGTCGGCATTAATGGCAAGCATCGCAAAACAGGATGCATGGCTGGGAGCTATCGCAGCAGTCGTTTTTGGGTTTCCGGTTATTTGGATTCTTGTATTTCTGGGGCGCCGCTTTCCTGATAAAAACTACATAGAGTGTCTTCAGTCTGTCTGGGGACGCCCGGTTGGTACCGTAATGGCGGTACTGTCGATGAATTTATGGATAACCCTTTCTTATCATATTTCGTGGTACGTGGGAGATTTCATGACCTCACAGTCGATGCCCGAAACCCCTGCTTATGTTATTAACCTCGTATTTATCGCCGCGGTCGCCGTTGCCGTAAGGTATGGCCTGGAGACAATTTCGCGGGCCTTTGAGATTTTCATCCTTATATCCGCTTCGCTGTTCCTGATTGCGACTGTTCTCATTCTGCCGAATGCTAAAATCGAAAATTTGCAGCCTGTCCTTGAAAACGGCTTGCCTGCGGTTTTTAAAAGCGCCTTTTTTATGTCGGCTTTTGTCACATACCCCGTATATACGATTATGATGGTCTATCCCACCGAAACAGACGATCTGAAGGCTGCCGGGAAAAACATGCTGACGGGCTACCTTTTTTCAAGCATTATTTCGTTCCTTGCCATTATTCTGTCAATTTTAGTTCTGGGATGGCAAATAACGGCCAATACGCGGTATCCTGCATTCCGTCTTGCCAAAGAAATTGAATTGGGCGTGGTTTTTACAAGAATTGAATTTATTATCTTCTTTTCATGGATACTCACGCAGTTTATTATAAATACGATGCTGTTTTACTCCGCGGTAAAAGGAATAGCCCAATTATTCAGGCTCAAGGATCATAAAAAACTCGTCCTCCCTTTTGCCCTCGTTGTCTTTGTTCTGTCCGGCGTTGTTTTTCCGGACGTCTTTTACCAGGAGAACTGGATTGTCTTTGTGTGGGCGCCTTATGCTTTTATCCATGGGTTTGTTATTCCGCTTCTTACAATAATTCTTTACTTTGTTAGAGGAGGAAAGAAAAAATTTTCAAACTCTCATGTGTCTTGACAGGGCATATAAAACACATTAGAATAGAATATGCCGATACGGGTGATTAGCTCAGCTGGTTAGAGTACCACGTTGACATCGTGGGGGTCGATGGTTCGAGTCCATTATCACCCACCATTTAAGAAAGGCTTTCGGGTATTTTGTCCGAAAGCCTTTGTTTATTGTCCATTAAGCAAATGGAAGCGGTAAAAGACGCTCCCCGCTTCCGCTGTTTTGTATCAAAACGAGGGAAGATGCCTATTACAACAAAATCTGATCTTCAATAATGTTCAGCATTTTCATTGTTGCCTTTATTGCCGACGCCGTCTGATCTGAATCAAGCCCTTTTGTTTTGTGTTCTTTATTGTCATAAGTCCAGGTAATCGTTGTTTCAACTAAAGCGCTCGTCTGGCCGCCGGGAGGTATTGTAACAATATAATCGGTTAAATGCGGCATTGGCTTGCCAACTCTGCCGTATATCTTCGTAATTGCCTTCATAAACGCGTCATACTGACCATCCCCATTAGAAGTTTCTTCATAAACCTGACCTTCAATTTCCAGGCTCACAGTGGAAACCGGTTTCAGATTTTGTGCGTGGCATATATAATAATTTAAAAGCTTTATTTTTTCATCGGAGATTTTTGTATGGAGAACATCCGAGATAATATAAGGAAGATCATCGGTTGTTATGTTCTCTTTTTTGTCTCCCAATTCGACAATCCTTTCTGTAACTTTTGTGATAGCTTCCTTGTCAAGCTCAATACCGAGTTCTTCAAGGTTTTTCATTATACTTGCCTTGCCCGAAGTTTTTCCAAGAGCGTATTTTCGCATACGTCCAAAACGCTCGGGGATAAGCTCGTTACAATAAAGATTCCCTTTATTATCTCCATCCGCGTGAATACCGCTTGTCTGGGTAAACACGCTCTCACCTACTATTGGTTTGTTTGCGGGAATACGAATACCTGAAAACGCTTCAACAATCTTGCTTATCTTGCTTAATTTTGTTTCTTCCACTGAAAGAGCTGCATCTTTACAAAAATCATTAATTACGCCTATTACACTGGAAAGTGGAGCATTGCCGGTTCTTTCCCCCAAGCCGTTGACAGTTGTATGTACACCTTGCACTCCAGCTTTCACAGCCATAAAAGTATTCGATACCGCAAGGTCGTAATCATTGTGTGCATGAAAATCAAAATGAATTTCCGGGTATCTGTCAATCATCATCTTTACATATTTATAAGTTTGCTTGGGCTCTAAAATACCTAAAGTATCGGGAAGCATTATTCTGTCAATATCTTCTCCTTTGAGCGAATCAATCAGGTAAAAGACATATTCATCGGACGATCTGATGCCGTTTGACCAGTCTTCCAGATACAAATTTACAGAGATTCCTCTTTTACGGGCATTGTGAATTACTTCTTTTACATTTTGTATATGTTCTTCAGGTGTTTTCTTCAATTGCTGCGTAACATGTTTTAAAGAACCTTTACATAATAAATTCAATACTTTTGCGCCCGCTTCTTCAATCCATTTAACCGAAAGATCCCCGTCAACAAACCCAAGCACTTCCAGGCGATTCAGATAACCCTTTGACGCGCACCAGCCTGATACTGTCTTTACGGCTTCCATTTCCCCCTTTGAAACCCTTGCCGATGCAATCTCAATTCTATCTACTTTTACTTCCTCTAAAAGCATTCTTGCTATATTAAATTTCTCCGTACTTGTAAAGGAAACACCGGGAGTTTGTTCCCCATCCCTTAACGTTGTATCCATTATTTCTATTTTCATGAGTCCTCTCCTTTCGAAAGGTCTTTAATGTCTTATTTCTCCACACTTAGTTAACATATCCGGAATCTTAAGAGATAAATTTATACTATTTTACCGCAAAAGAAATTCCCCGTCAAAGGGGAATTATCAATAATATTTATGAACTATTGTTAGCGGTTCAAAAAGTAATGTCTGAACAGCGGACTATTCCACAAGGTTGTTCTTAATTGCATACACTGCGGCTTGCGTCCTGTCTGATACTTTAAGCTTTCTGAATATGTTCGATATATGATTTTTCACTGTCTTTTCACTAATGTAAAGCGTTTTTGCAATTTCTTTATTAAGCATGCCTTTCGCAATTAATCTTAACACTTCCAGTTCCCTGTCACTTAATGAGCTGCCGTTTTTTTGATTTGACGCGCCCTCTGATGTGTAGCGTTTAAATTCTACAATCAATTCCTTTGCCATTGACGCCTGAATATACGCCTCACCTTGATGAACCTTACGAATTGCCTCAATCAGCACAGAACCGTCCGCATCCTTTAAAACATAACCGCTTGCGCCGTGTTTAAGAGACTGAAAAAGATATTCACGATCCTGATGGATAGTGAGCATAATAACCCTGACATTGGGATTTATCTGTTTAATCATTTCCAAAGCCATCAATCCGTTTTGTTTCGGCATGTTAATATCCATCAGCACAACATCGGGCCTTTCTATGCTGTAATAATCAACTGCCTGAATTCCATCCGCGGCCTCAACTACGACCTTTATATCATCTTCAAGCTCAATAAGCTGCTTCAAACCCTGCCTCACCATTGAATGATCTTCGGCAATCATTACCCGTATTCTTTCCATTTGTCAACCTCCTTCATCCTTCCGTATACGGCAGGATTACTTTAATAACTGTTCCTTTTCCCAATTTAGAATTAACTTCCATTGTTCCGTTCAAAAGCTCAATACGTTCCTTCATGCTGAATATGCCAAAACCGCCGCTGTCGTCATCCTTTTCCACCTTCAGCAAATTTGTATCAAACCCTTTTCCTTTATCTGATATTCTTACCACTATATTTTTCGGAGTGAATTCCACTCTGACATCCGCGGTTTTTGTATATGAATGCTTACGTATGTTGTTAAGCGATTCCTGGACTACCCTGAATATCGTAAGGTTAATATTCTTATCATTTATTGCTTTGTCTTTACCCATACAGTAAAACTTAACATCAATGCCTGATTCCGAAGAAAATTTTTCCACATATTTCTGCAAAGTCGGTATTAAACCCAAATCCTCCAGTGACATTGGCTTTAAGTCATATATTATTCGGCGGACATCCATCAATGAGTTCCTTACCGCCTTTTTCAGATTATTAAGCTCAGCACGCGCCTTTTCCAGGTCCACATCAATTAGTTTTTCGCAAATTTCAGCCTTTAAAACAACATTAGACATCATCTGGGCCGGCCCGTCATGGATCTCCCTTGCCACACGGCTTCTCTCTTCTTCCTGTGCCTTTATTATTCTGACGGCCAGATACTTTCTTTTTTCGGCATCCTCAAGCTGAATATCAAGATTGCTCAAATCACCGGACAAATAATCCATTACTGTTCCAACCTGGTTAACCAGCTCTTCGGCTCTTTTAACAGTTCCATATGTTTCTTTTAAACGCCTTTCCAAATCGTTTCGCCGGACTATCGTGAATTTCTCACGCTCCCTGTTCACAGCAAGTTCAATCCGTATTTTGTCGGCACTCTCATACGCCAGCCGTATATCATCCTGGCCGTATTTGTCAAAATTCTTGCTTATTAACGCAAGCTTCATACGGCTTTTTTTCAGCTGCTGTTCAAGTTCCTCCCCCTGAATTATAATTCTTTCAACTTCAATTTTAAGCTGCTTTAACTCATCTTCCAGCCTGCTGCATTCGCGGCGCGCACCTTCCGCGATGTCATAAATGGCCTCCCGGCTTTTATCAATCATGTTAAGTGTATTTTTTACAATGCGTTTTAACCGGGTAATGTCAAAACTATCCATTTTGCACCATCCCTATGCGTGTTTGACCGTTAACCTAACCTATTTCTCTTTTATTATTTTCTGTAATTCATCCATAAAAGTATTTATGTCTTTAAACTGCCGGTAAACGGAAGCAAAACGGACATATGCAACCTCATCAAGCTTTCGAAGTTCCTCCATAACCTTCTCACCTATAACCGTGCTTGTTACTTCACGTTCCAGGGTGCTGTATATCTGCGCCTCGATATTGTCAATCAGGCTGTCAATCCGATCGATTGAAATCGGACGTTTCTCACAGGCCCTTAAAATTCCGTTCATAAGTTTTTCTCTGCTGTACGGCTGGCGGGACTTGTCCTTTTTAATTACCATAAGAGGCACATATTCCACTTTTTCATAGGTTGTATACCTCTTCTGGCATCCAAGGCATTCTCTTCTTCTTCTGATAGTTGCCCCTTCGTCCGTTGGGCGTGAATCAATGACCTTGTCCTCCTGATGGGAACAATACGGACATTTCATTTTTTACCTCCTTGAAAAGGCCAAATCTTCCGGTTACATATATTTTTGCAGTTTATTTGTTATTCTCATAACTTTTCCTGGTACTGCCAATGACTGACCGGATAAACCTTAGTCACATATTAGATATCGGATTTTTAACCGTAATCTTAAAGCAAACAATTATAAAAGGCTTAATTCTTTAATTATCGCGGATATCAACAAGAATTATTTCTTCACCGATTTTTCGCACATCTTTCCATGGTATTACAAATTCGGTTTCTTTGCCGAACAAACGGAAAAAAGAATATGGCCCGGGCAGTACAATTGACAAAAGCCTGCCGGTTTCAAGGCTGAATTCCGCATCCTTTACAAAACCGAGCCTTCTTCCGTCTGAGATGTTTATTACTTCCTTTTGTCTTAATTCCGCAATACGCGCCGTATTTGAATTAGGCAGCTGTATACCGCTGCGTTCCTGATCTTTTATATCGCGCTGAAACACTGTTTCCCCCAAAAAGTTTGATTCAATACAGTTTATTCCGAATACGGGCAGGTAATGAAATCAAAATATCTTTTAAACATACTTGCGCATATGCTTTAAAGCGGCTTTTTCCAGTCTGGATACCTGTGCCTGTGATATGCCTATTTCTTCAGCCACCTCCATTTGTGTCCTTCCGCGGAAGAATCTTAGATCTATTATCATCCTTTCTCTTTCCGATAAGCGTGATATGGCTTCATTAATTGAAATATTCTCAAGCCAGTTGTCATCGTTATTTTTTTCATCACTTACCTGATCCATTACATAAATCGCATCTCCGCCATCATGATAAACAGACTCAAACAGTGAGATCGGATCCTGTATTGCATCAAGAGCCAAAAGTACATCTTCCCGCGGAATGTTCATCTCTTCCGCGATTTCGGACACGGAAGGGTCCCGGGATAATTTGCTTGTGAGTTTTTCCTTCGCCTGAAGGGCTTTATATGCGGTATCTTTAAGCGATCGGCTTACACGAATTGAATTATTGTCTCTTAAATACCTTCTTATTTCACCAATAATCATTGGAACCGCATAGGTCGAAAACTTTACATTCTGCGACAGATCAAAATTGTCTATCGCCTTAATTAATCCTATGCAGCCAACCTGGAACAGATCGTCAACATGCTCTCCCCTGTTGTTGAATCTTTGTATAACACTTAATACCAGACGAAGGTTTCCCCTTATAAACTCTTCCCTCGCTGATTTATCTCCATTTTTTATTTTCTTAAACAATTCATTCTTTTGCGTATTAGTCAGAATAGGAAGTTTTGATGTGTTTACTCCGCAAATCTCCACTTTGTTGACCAAAACAGACACCTCCTTATATTAACGGGGTTTTGTTTTTTTGCTAAAACCCTATTATCATTTTTTCCTTGGAGGTGCCAAATATACTGTTTCCTGCGGCTGAAAATATCTTCACAACCCCTTGACAAGTAACCTAACTGAGAGCTTAAAAGCTACACAGGACATAAAAAATTTTTATTCCATCCTTTTCAGGAAATAAAAAACGTAATATGTTTTTATATGGCTAAAGCATCCGGCTTATTTCCTTTTTGAGCCGCCCTAAGATTCTTTTTTCCAGCCTGGAAATATAGGACTGGGATATGCCAAGCATATCCGCTACTTCTTTCTGAGTTTTTTCACTCTGATTATTAAGCCCAAATCGCATTTCCATTATTCTTTTTTCTCTGCGGCTTAATTTTGTCATCGCCGCTCCTAACAGTTCCCTGTCAATTTCATCATCAAGGTTCTTCTGTATTAAGTCTCCTTCCGTTCCAAGAATATCGGAAAGAAGAAGTTCATTGCCATCCCAATCCACATTCAGCGGTTCGTCTATCGAAACTTCCGAGCGCAGCCTGCTGTTTTTTCTTAAGAACATGAGGATTTCATTTTCAATGCATCTGGACGCATAAGTAGCAAGCTTGATGTTTCTTGACGGATTATACGTATTTATCGCCTTTATAAGGCCAATAGTTCCTATTGAAGTTAAATCTTCAATGTCCATTCCGGTATTTTCAAACTTTCGGGCAATATATACAACAAGCCTCAGGTTTCGTTCAATCAGGGTTTTCTTTACCGCGTAATCATGCCTTGACAACTTATCCAATAATGCTGTTTCCTCTTCAACGGTTAACGGCGGAGGTAATGCTTCACTTCCGCCTACATAATGGATATCACCGCGGCTTAATCCGCATATCTTTCCAACCCACATCCGTATATTAGTAAAAATTTTTTTTAAGTACATATACATTTATTATCCCTTCCCAAGTTTACTGTTTTGAGCTAAATTAACACCTTCAGATCTCAGGCAGAAACCATTTCAGGGCTTATTATCGCATGGTATTGATCCGCCGCCGAAAGCCTGTTTTTGCATATGCACACAACTACCTGAGTCTTTTCAAAGCAATAATCCTCCTTCTCCACCGAAATGCTGTCGGGTTTAAAACCCGGCAGTATACCGTTCGTGTTTCCAATTGAATTAAACGGTATTAACCTTATTCGTCTTGTCCATTCCGCGTCGTGTTCGATGCTTATTTCCGCATTACCAGTCTGCGACCAGTTTTTAGCCCATTCAAGCATTTTAGGGGGAAGAAGCTCTTTTAAGCCGTCCAATTCGGCTACCATCACTGGACATCTTGTAACCGGATCTAAAAGAGTATTCCCGGTATCTATCAACGCGGGCATTGATACCGATCTTCCGTCAATGCTGATACACGCGTTAACAATGTATGATTCTTTTTCTATTCTCTTTCTGAATAAATCGGTAAATGCGCGTACGAGCAAAAAACCAAAGCTGATGGTTAGTATTAAAAGCAGCGTATCGCTTCTAAAGCGGTTGTAAAAGATACCGTTTTTATAATATATTACCTGGCCGGTTAAACTCATAAGGGCATATCCGGCTCCCGCGAATATAAAAGTTGTAATGTAGAATGACAGCAGAGCCTTAAAAAGGTTTTTTATCGTTCTTAACGGGAACGCCGCGGCTATCATAAGAAACGAAAGAATAATCTTTCCTCCGATTGTATATAGGCTGCGTATTGACGGACAGGTCAGCATGACAACAAGGTAAACGGTTCCGACCGCCGAGGAAGCAAGCTTTCGCCAGGCAGTCGACGCCATGCCCGACAACTTCTCGGTAACCGACAATATGCCATAATTGACAAGTATATTTTCAAAGAATAACAAATCTATATATACATACATACTATCACCCCAAATTAACAGATAAGACGGGTACCGAAAAAACGCATAGCTTCTCCACTATCAACCTATATGCACATTTTTCGCAGTTTATGCCTTTTAAAATATCGAAAGATACAGCTTTAAAATTTTTTAACATTTAAGGGTTCATTGGGAAATTATGACCCGTGTAATTCAAAGTATGATAGTATTATACGGAAATGTATGCATAATTTTTGTCAAAAAAAAATATCACCCTGTCGATTTCCATGATTTTTGCTTTTCGGATGTTACTTACTATATGAACTATTGTACAATTTAAGGAAACTGTATAGTTTTTGCAAATGAAGCTCTTGTTTACGTAATTGTACAATAGTTCTTCAGAACATACTGAAACACAGCGGGTGATTACGGGTCTAGCCATTACTGCCGCGTTCCGGTGTGTATGCGGCTCTGATTCGGGTGCTTTCGGTGACGCCGGGCGATGGAAATTAATAAGATTTAACCAGTGAAAATCATACGATTTTAAAAATTCATGATATACTATAAAAATAATGGAAAAAATGCTTATGATTTTAGCATGTATTGGAAAAGGTGTAAAATGAAAAAATTTATTCGTGTGTTTTTTTATTGTACTTCGATTACATTTCTCAATTTGGCTATGCAATTCGCAGCGGCAGTGCTTTTAATGTTTCTGGCCATGATTTTCAGGCTAAGTCAGTCACTAATCACAGGAAGCACCGATTTTTTGTCCGAAGCGGATATTAACACTATTGCCCATGACATACTGCTTCCTTCATTTATTCTTGCCGCAATCCTTACTTTTGGTATCGCCTGGCTTGCGCATGTAATATTTAAAAAGCCTTTTATTAAAAGGCTTTCCATTAAAAAAGCATCATTTGCTGCGGTAACGGTCGCATTTGTTATCGGCTGTTCGCTGCAAATGCCAATCGTATATATTATGGACCTTATTCATCGGGCAGGTGTTGCCCCTGAACTGTTTGACAAGTATGCTGAAATAATGGAACCCCTCACACTTAACCAGAACATTGTTCTGCAGATAATAGCAATAGGAATTGTCGGACCGCTGCTTGAAGAAGTGATATTCAGAGGGCTGATCTTTCATCAGCTGAGGAAAAACGTTCCGCTGATTTATGCTATTATTCTTCAGGCCGCATTATTTGCCATTTCACATCTTAATGTGATTCAGGGGACGTACGCATTTTTTATCGGAATACTTTTGGCGCTGTCTTTTGTTTGGTCACGTTCTCTACTGCTCCCTATCGCAATACATATCGGAATGAATTTATCGGGCATACTCCTGTCCGAATACGGTGATTATATTGATAATACCTCAACATATACAATCCTTGTGTTTTCAGTCTTGTTAATCATAGCCGGGACTGCGTATCTGTACTCCAAATCAAGGTCTTCGGAAGAGGAAATGGCTTTGTAGAGATGGGGTTTATCTTCCGGTTTGTTATACATTTTGATATATATGAGCCGGAACAATATTACTGCTGTTATTAATGATTTTAATAATTTTATTTTCAGGCACAGGTTCACAGAAATAAAATCCCTGAGCGATATCGCATCCGTATTTCTTTAGCACTTCGTACTGATCTATTTTTTCAACACCTTCCGCTACTACGCTCATCCCCAGCCGGTGTGCCAGAATTATCATGGCTTCGGTTAATTTCCCGCCGTTTCCCGGACTGGAAATATTCTTTATGAAAGAACGGTCAATTTTCATAATATCAACCGGTAAACCCTGTAGATGGTGCATCGATGAATACCCTGTTCCGAAATCGTCAAGCGCAATCTTTATGCCTTTTTTGTTTAAGGCCATAAGCTTTAATGCATTTTCATTGCGTGATTCCATCAACGCCGATTCTGTTATTTCAATAACCATCCATTTTGGATTCACGCCTGTTTTGTTGATAATATTAATAAACCGGTACAGGAAGTCATGCTGCATAAGCTGAACCGGTGAAACATTTACCGATACGTGTATCGGTTCTTCCCTGTTTTTATTTATTTCAGCCGAGAAATTGCACGCTTTTGTAAAAACCCATTCGCCAATGCGGTTTATAAGGCCGACTTCTTCGGCCAGAGGGATGAAATCAATCGGATCTATAAAACCTCTTTCCGGATGATACCACCTTATTAGAGACTCTATCCCTGTAATTGAATGATCCTTAAAACTTATCTGGGGCTGGTAAAATATATGGAATTCCTCATTTTCCAGCGCCTTTCTCATCTCCCTTTCAAGAAGAACCTTTTCATATAACTCATCATTCATACGTTTTTCAAAACGCTTTAATAAATTCTTGCCTGTTGATTTTGCCTTAAGCATTGCTGTGTCGGCGTTTTTCATTAAGTCGTCACTCGTTTTTCCATCCTCCGGGAAAATGGCAATTCCGATACTGAATGTAAAGTGAAATTCGTTCTCATCAACCCTTATCGGTTCACTAAGCTTTTCCTTCAGCTTTTCAATGAACGAATCAAACCCGCTAACCTTGTCTTTACTGGTAAGAAGTATCGCAAATTCATCGCCGCTTGTTCTGCATACTGCCGAACCCATTCCAGCATAAGCTTTTAGACGCATTCCCATCTTTTTTAATAAGACGTCGCCGTAAACATAACCGAAAGTATCATTTATTACTTTAAAATTATCCAGATCCATATACATCAGTATGAAAGGATTATCGGCTTTCACAAGGGATTCAAGGTAATTGGACAGCCATATCCTGTTTGGTAATTCGGTTACAGGATCAACATAAGCAAGTTCAAGTATTTTTTCTTCTTTTGTTTTTTCGACCTGTATGTCGTTATAGGAGCCCATTATCCTGATCAAATTCTCCATTTCATCAAAAAATGCCGAGCCTCTGATTCTTGCCCAGCGATATTCATTGTTTACAATAGTCCTGAATTCCATGCTAAATTTTTTCATCTTCCCGTTTTTTACCTGGCAAAACAATTTAAACACATAATATCTGTCATCAGGGTGAATCAATTTTTCAAATAATAAGTTTGTCTTACTCTCGGCCCATATCCGATCAAGATTATATATTTCAAGAATACGGTTTGAAAGATACCATTTTTCTTCAGTAACATCGTATTCCCATAAAGCCTCCTGCGAATAATTAAAAAGGCTTTGCAGCCTTTCTTTGCTTCTTACAAGCTCAACCTGATCAGATTTTAGTTCCTCATATTTTAATTTTAGCTCATTATGGGATGAATTCAATTTATCATATTCCGCCGCTAGTTGATTGTAATTGTGTTTGATATTTGCTTTTTGTATAGAAATATTTTCCCTGTTTTTTCTATTCTTCGTTGTATAATAAAGTGAAATGGAAGCAGCAGCTATAATTGAGATTACAGTAATAATCACCGCATCATGAAATATACGCACATATGCGTATAAACAAAACAAAATAAACATGCAGATAGGATAAATTATATCGGTGGTAAAAAATTTGTATCTTTTCACAGATTATGCCTCCATATAAAGTATCTATATTTTTTTTACCACCAAAAACCATTTGATAAACATAATTTGCCGCGAAATGTGAATTATGTCTACAAACCTGTCAAAATAATGGAATTAATTCTATATTAATGGCCTGTGAGTAAATTCCCTTTTCCTGCCGGCATAATCGGAAACTATATGGCCATCGCCTTTAAGCTTATATTTGTATATCAAAAGCCCTTCCAGACCCACTGGGCCGCGCGCATGTATTTTGTTAGTGCTGATACCTACTTCCGCACCAAACCCATACCTGAACCCATCGCTGAATCTGGTTGAACAATTCCAGAATACATTTGCCGAATCAACCATGTCCATAAACCTTTCCGCCGCTGATTGGTCGGAGGTTATAATAGTATCTGTGTGACCGGAACCGAAAGTATTGATGTGGTTAATTGCTTCATCCAAAGAATCAACCACTTTTACCGACAATATATAATCAAGATGTTCCGTTTTCCAATCGTCGACACTAACAGCCTGCACATCGATAATCTTTCGGGTTTTTTCACATCCTTTTAATATAACATTTTTTTGATCAGTTTTCTTTTTCAGCTTCGGTAAAAAACTTGCCGCGATATCCGAGTGGACAAGCAGTGTTTCTGTCGCATTACAAACAGCGACATACTGCGTTTTGGAATCATTTACAACATCAACCGCCATGTTTATATCGGCGTCCTTGTCCACATAACAATGGCATATCCCGTCAGAATGGCCCAAAACCGGTATTTTAGAATGATCCATTATATAACGGACAAAATCATTTGATCCCCTTGGAATTATCAAATCAATCCATTTGTCCAGAGCAAGCATATTGTTTACATCCTCGCGAGTCTCAAGCAGATGTATCCACCCGGAAGGGACACCGGCCTGATTTGCGGCTTCGTATATAATTTTAGCCAATATCCTGTTTGTTTCAATTGCCTCGCTGCCGCCTTTCAATAACACGGTATTTCCGCTTTTAAGACACAGCGTGGATATCTGCACAAGGGCATCGGGACGTGATTCAAAAATAACTCCAATTACGCCAATAGGACAGCTTATTTTATATAACTCCAAACCATTGTCAAGCTCAGTTGCAAGCAAAGTTTTTCCGACAGGGTCCGAAAGCCCGATAAGACTGCGTATGCCCTCCACAGTTTCAGACAATTTTCTTTCATCAAATTTCAGACGTTTCAAAAGAGGTTCGGGCAAATTTTCATTTTCGCTTCTTTTTAAATCAATTTCGTTTTTTTCAAATATTTCGTTTTTATTTAAGACAATGCTTTCCGCAATAAAGGAAAGCGCCTTATTTTTTTGCTCGGCATTCAAAGCTGAAAACTCTATTGCTGCTTTTTTTGCGTCTTTTGCCGCTTGAATAATATCCATATAAAACCTCCGTCATATTGCCGGCTTCATCCGGTTATTAAACAATTTACTGCCGATCGGCTGTTTTTTATTCGCTGATAAACAGCATAAACGATCGGTTAATATAATATAATAGCGCATAAAAGGCTTAATATCAATTGGTTCGCTGGAGAATTTACAGATATTATGCTCTTTCCATAAACTTAACAAACTCTCTTGCGTAATATGGATCAAACTGTTTACCGGAGCAGCTGATTATTTCATCAATAGCGTCTTCATGCGGGATCGCGCTTTTATATACGGTACTGTGTGTCATAATATCATATGCGTCAACTATGTTAAGTATACGCGATATCCGTGGTATATCCTTCTCCTTAAGTCCCTGCGGATACCCTGTTCCATCCCAGCGTTCATGGTGGCACAGTATTCCGTCGGATATATGAGCTAATTCCTGATGATTGACAGCTATTTTGTAA
>FZPS01000002.1_pt30 | contig 21605 bp, 11 predicted proteins | sample 1817821 | NCBI WGS metagenome assembly FZPS01 (sample SAMEA104158645, study PRJEB21678) | metagenome | place: Germany | collected 2015-04-21 | reverse complement strand
GCTTTCTTCCTTGTCGCAAAGAACAAGCTCTTCGCCCCCGCTTGCGCGTTGGACTGCCTCAATGTCTTGCGCTTTTTGCTCTTGTCCTTGCCCGCCTCTCTTTTTAAGCTTGTCCCACAATTTTTGATAGATGTTTTTAGGCTTGCTCATTCCGCCATTAGCCGAACGCAAGGCATGAACCTGAACGGCGGCGATTTCTTTGCCGTTTTGCAAACCGTCGGTACCGTTTTGGTCAAAATCCGCTTTCTGCTCCAACAGCGGGGCGCTTGGAGAAGACAGCTTTTTTTTCTTTTTTTTGAAGGTAAAGAATTCCTTGAAAGCGTCCAGGCTGCTTTGCCAAAAGCTTTTTACTTTGACAACGCTTTGATTTATTTTTTCTATCTTTCTGTTGACCGCCGACACCTTTTCGCCCGCCTTTTTGAGCTCTTGAGCGCTTTTTTTGACCATCTCTATGTTGGTTTCCGCAATCTTTTTTATGGTCAAATAGTTCAAAAGCAAAGCGTTAAAAAACAGCGCCAAGGCAAGCAGCAGCACCACATAATTAAACACGGGAAGGATATAGTTGTTTCCCTGCGAGATATAAAGCCTGACTATGGGAATTACGCTGACCAGCGCTATTTTTAAGCTGGGCACGATTATGGCCCTGAACTTTTTTTTGCGCACAGCGAACACGAACACCAAAAAAAGCAAACAAATCAGGTTTACCAGCGGTATAAGAAAAGTAAGCTCCCAGTACTGGTCGCTTTTGACCATGCCGAATACCTTCATCAAATTCAGGAACAAATTAAACAAAGTTATCAAAAAGGTTACCTGTCTGCCCAAAATAATGCCGCTTGAGGTAAAAATGCGCATAATGAGATAGGCAAAAATAAGGAATGCGGTAAGATATACCGACCACCATTCAAAAACGCCCTTTCCTCTGACAAACAGATTGACGATTATGGCGGCAAGCGATAGGTTTATTATAATGAGAAGAATCAAATGAACAAGGCTGATTTTAAGGTTGCCCAGCGGCGCCACGCCTTTATTCAGTCTTTCCCGAAGCGACTCTTTTGTCTCCATAATCCCTTTTTCCGTACTTTTTTAGTAATTATAACACAAGGATTATGTTTTGACAACACTATTACCTTTTGTCAAACCCAAAGCCGCGTAAGGCAAAAACGCTTTCAAAAAGATAAAATTTTCATTTTTTGCATTACCGTTTCTTTTACCCTTTGCCCGCCCTCTCTTTGGTAGATTTTGGGATCGTAAACTTTTTGGTCTTCCAAACAGCTTCTCACTCCTTGAGTATACGCTTGTCTTAATTCGGTAGCGAAATTAATTTTATTTATGCCTTTTTTTATGCATTCCCTTATGGTGTCTTGGCTGAGCCCGGAAGCGCCGTGCAGAACCAAAGGGATATCGACAAGGCTTTTTATTCTTTCCAATACCTCAAAATTTATTTTAGGAACTCCTTTATAAATACCGTGCGATGTGCCTATGCTTACAGCCACAAAATCAACTCCCGATTTTTGCGCGTACTCCAAGCACTCCTCGGGAACGGTGTAATTGCCGCAAGAAATCAATTCGTCTTCCACGCCGCCCACTCTGCCTATTTCGCCTTCCACCGCGGCGCCGTATTTTTCTGCCTCTTGGCAAACCCTCTTTGTCAAAGCGATGTTTTGCTCAAGCGGATATGCCGAAGCGTCAATCATTACCGAATTATAGCCCGCTTTCAAGCACCTTAAGCAAATATCGTAACTGTCGCCGTGGTCAAGATGAAGGGCAAGCATAGCCGGGGAGCTTTGGGCAAGCGCTTTGACCGCCGCGCGCAAAACCTTTTCTCCCAAATAATTGACGGTGGTGAAGGTAGTTTGGATAATGGCGGGCATTTTCATTTCTTCGGCGGCCTGTATAACGGCCTTTGCCATATCGATATTTTCAATATTAAAGGCGCCCACGCAAGCGTTATCCTTTTTCGCTTGCTCAAGCAATAAAGCGGCGCTTACCAGCGGCATAACCCTTTTCTCCTCAAAATAATGAATAAATGATATCATATATCGCTATAGGGTTCAAGACAATTATTACTTTTTTTTACTTATTTGAATTAATATATGTTTTATGTTATACTAAGAAAAAAATCTTATTATTATGCAAAGTAATAAAAGGCTTTAATAGTAGGATATGCTGAATAAAAAACTGTTAATTGCAATAATTGCCGTATTATTGTTAATATGTTTGATTTCGTGCGGCGAAGATAATCCGCCAAACGGCGGGAAGGTATCTAAAGTAAAATTCTTTGATTTAAGCCAACTCAACTATAATACGGATTACATCCATCCCGACAATCCGGACTGGAAAGGTTTTGTTTTATACGACCACATAGATTTTAACAAAATCGATTTCAAGAAAGATTCTCCAAGCGCGCCGTATTTCAAAATATATTTTGACGGCCAAGAAATCGGGCTTATCGAAAAATCCCCTTCCGACCACGCTTATCCAGTTTATACCTTCACAAAAACAGGAATATACACCATAAAAGTTTACGCCAACGAAACAAACGGCAAACTTTTGGAAGACGAATTTGAAGCCGAGGTAAAATCGGGCGGATATCCCGACAAAGCGGAATTTACGGTGTTTGACAAAGACGGAAACAAGGTGGAAGAAGCGGAAGCGGGAAAGGAATACAGATTGGTGGCCCAAATATACAGCGAAGGCGTTTTGATAGCCGAAGACGGCGAAATGTTTGAATGTTATTGGGAACAAGGGGAAAAAGGCCAAAGGACCTTGACCTTGACACTGCCCAACCAAGTGGAAGACGACATCAAAAGCTTTTCTTTTTACTGCGTCCGCAAATCAAATGACATCCCCCCGTCTTCCTCCAACGACTGCAGAACGGAATATGTATTGAATTTACCCGTAAAAAACAATTATTTGAGATTGGAATTTGATTACGCGGATTTAAGCGCTCAATCCTTGGCGAACGTGGTTCAGCCCGACCAAAACACCAATATCTTGGACTCAATTACCGCCAAGCATGTTTTTGCCAACGGAGACATTTCGGTTGCCGAACTGAACTACCAAGAAGAAGAAAAAAGCGGCGCCGTATGCCTGTTCATCAAGTACGACGACGAAAAGGAATATCAAAGATACCGCAAAAATATTTATGTGTTCGGCAGCAACGACAAGTATTACATCAACAATAACACCTATTATCAATTTGACCCCCGAAAAAACAGCGCGGAAATTTATTTGGCCTATTGCCGTAAAACAGAAGAAGGCGGGTACGAATATACGGAAATCGAAAAAAGCAGAATAAGTTTCAAACTGAAAAAAGATTTGCCCAGCGCCATAGGAATAGATAAAATAATCGCTTTCGAAAAAGCCATGGAAAGCAACACCGAGTTTGAACAATCAAGATACGACATAATTGACGGCGAAGTAAAAATCAAAGTGCAGGTAACCAAGGAGGTTTTAGGCAGCGACATAAACAACCATTATTTTTACTTTGATGTAAACCTGCAAAACGAAGCTTGGGGAATGAACGACTATAAAATTATTATCGAAAACATCGCGATGATCGAATATAACAACGCCTTAAACCGCTTCTATCCCAAAAAAGAAGGCAAATGCAAAATAACCGTCAAAAGCTTTTTCGGCAATGTTTCTTATACTTTCACCGTAAATATAATCAATCCCTTAAAAAAGATGGAATTATCCATACCTCCCAACACCCCCAATTTATTTGTGGGGGAAATAGATCTTGATAGCTATGTCCAAATCAAAGAGATTTTCTACAATAATACTTCGGGGCGCGAAAGAGCCTTGAAAGAAGACGAAGAATTGCGGTATTTTAATGCCGAAGGCAAAGAAATAAAACGCCGAGACTTTGTTCCCGGCGACAAACCGTACAAGGACATCCACATTTATCTTTTTAAGGAAAACGCCAAAGTGGAAATAAGCGAATGCTGCCAAACTTCTTTCTATGTTCTGCCCGAGTTTTCTTTGACAATAGGCGGCGAAAAAATCAAGCCCGACGAATTGGAGGAGAAAGAGCTTTTCAAACAAAAAGAGTATATAATAAATTTATCCGTCTACAGAGCCAAAGACATAAAAAAAGAAGATATCGAGATAATAGCGGACAACGCCGATAAAAAATATGAAATCGATTACGGAATATCGTTCAATTCCGACATATACATAAAGTATAAAATCAATGAAGACCTATCCGTTTGCGTATTCAAGATTAAAACAATAATTAATGTGTTGGCATTATAATTTTTAAATACCAAAGCCGAATAACATATTTAATTTCAAAAAAATTTTTGTTTTGCGTAACAAAATCACGGAACTTTTTTTATTTTTTGAATATAATCTAAGCAAGAAGTCAATAAGTATAACGGAGGTGAAGACAATGACATTGCTTACCGCTGAGAATTTCAACAAGGAAGTCAAAGGCAGCGAGCTGCCGGTATTCATAGATTTTTACGCCGACTGGTGCGGACCGTGCAGAATGGCGGCTCCTATTGTGGAACAGCTGTCCGAAGAGCTTAAAGGCAAGGTAAAGGTATACAAAGTAAATGTGGACGCCGAGCCCGAGCTTGCCCAACATTTTGGAATAATCTCCATCCCTACCTTTATGCTGATAAAAGACAATAAGATAGTGTCCCGTTTCAGCGGTCTTAAGAACAAGCAGGAATTAAAAAACATAATTCTTTCCTCTTAAGATCTTTACATAAGGAATGAAGCATAGCGGTTATTTTTCTCCCCCTCATAAATTCCGCTATGCTCTTTCAAAAAAACCGCTTTTCATAAAGCGGTTTTTCTTTTATCCTCATTGATGGCGGTATAAGCCTTTTATATCGAGTATCTCTATCTTGCCTCTATGCAGCTTTATTAAATTGCTGTCCTCAAACTGCTTAAGCGCCCTGCTTACCACTTCCCTTGCCGTTCCCATGTCCCTTGCCAAAATATCGTGCGTAATATCTATGACATTGCTTTGCTTAAGCGCGTAATGCTCAATCAAAGCCGAAGCCAGCCTGCTTGTCAAATTCTTAAACGCAAAAAGCTCAAAGGCCTGCATGCAGTCGCTGAATCTTGAATTCATAATATTCATGGTGAAGTTTTTTACGGCAATATATTTGTTGTTTAATTGTTCGTAAATATGGGAAGGAACATTGAAGACCTTGGTTTTTTGTTCGGCGACAAGATTTACCGTAAAGGTAATGTCCTTCATCATACAGCTTGAACTGAGCGCGCAGCTGTCGCCGCCAAGTAGCCTGAATAAAGTAATTTCCTTGCCGTCTTCGCTTTGCGTGTACGCCCTAATTTGTCCGTCAAGCACTAACACCAACCCCATGCATTCCCTTTCGCCGTCCACAAGAATTTCGCCTTTGTTAAAATTTCTGTATATGCCGCTTGACAATATTAAATCTTTGTCCTTTCGCTCAAGGGAATCAAAAAAATCCCAATATTTGCTTAAGTCCAAAACCCTTTGGTCCATTTTAATTTTCTCCTTGGTTGATTATGTCGTTTATGGCTTTATAAATATAGCTGACAGTATCGGAGGGAGTGAGCGAAAATTGGTTTTTGCTTTTTACGGCGTAATCCCCCGCCCTGCCGTTAATAAAAGCGCCCGCCGCGGCGTTCAGCAATAAATTATCGCCGCCAAAAGCGTTTATGCCCGTAATAATGCCGCTAAGGACATCGCCGCTGCCGCCTTTGGCCATGCCCGCGTTGCCGGTATTCGTGATGTAAACATCCTTTCCGTCGGTAATTATGGTAGAAGCGCCCTTGAGCAAAACGATTATGTCATGCTCCAGCGCAAAATCCTTTGCAGCTTCTATGGGGTTGATATTTATCTCCTCAATGGTTTTACGGGAAATTCGGCTGAATTCTTTTATATGCGGCGTAATTATGACCTTGGCTTTTTTTGCCCTAAACGCTCTTAAATCGGATTTCGCCAAAGCGTTAATGCCGTCGGCGTCAATGACTATCGGTATATCGTAAGAACTCAAAACAAACTCCAGAATTTTCTCATGACGCGGGCTTTCTCCCCAGCCCATGCCCAAGCCCAAAGCCTTGACGCCTTGAAGCGCTTTCTCCAGCGCCTGTTTGTCAAAAAGCATATTATTGCCGTCGCAGGGCATGGCAAACAGCGTGCTTTCGAGAATATAAGGCATTACCGAAGCCGCTATGCATCGGGGAACTATCAACGAGCACAATCCGCATCCCGCCTTCAAGGCCGACAAGCTTAAATTGGCGAGCTTGACCGCTCCCGAATAATTTAACGACCCTCCCATAAGCGCCGCCTTGCCAAAGCTGCCCTTATGGGTGTTTTGTTTTCTTTGGGAAAAAATCGGGCCAAAGTCTTTTTCTTCCATGAGATAATAAGGCTTATCGCAAAGCTTAATGCCTATGTCGGCGTTTTTCAATTTTCCTATATAGTCTTTGGCGTCGTTAAGAAAATGTCCGGGCTTATAATATCCTATGCTTACGGTAATATCCGACTTAACGGCAATTTCCGCCCTACCGCTGTCGCCGTCAAGCCCGCTGTTGATATCAGCGGCGACCACATATTTGGCGCCATTGATTTTTTCCGCCGCCACCGCCGCCAAGCCCCGCATTTTGCCTTTGAAGCCCGTTCCCAAAATGCAGTCCGCCACCATGTCGTAATCGTCAAAAGACAAGTCCTCAGTAAAAGGATGAACCTTAATTGAATTAAGCAAGCATTGATTATAATAGTATTGGCTGTCGGGAGTAAGCTTTGTGCTTACTTGAAAAACCTCGCAGTCATGGCCGTTATTTTTAAGAATTAACGCCAGCGCGTAGCCGTCTCCGCCGTTATTGCCGCCTCCGCAGACTATGGCGATTTTGCCCCGCCATTTTACGGCCTCACAAATGCCTTTGGCCGCCCTTGACATAAGCTCGATTCCGCTTACGCCGCTTTCAATGGTCAGCTTGTCGCTTTTTTTGATATTGTCCACCGACACAACTTTTATCATAACTATATTATAATACCTTATCGGCGGCTTTTTGTAAATAAGCTTTAATGCGCTAAAAATGAATTGTTTTCTTAGGCGAAACTATCGATAAGTATTTTCAATCCAATGATAATAAGTATAATTCCGCCCGCCGTTTCGGCGTATTTTTTGAATAATTTATTTAACTTGTTGCCCAAAAGCGTTCCCATAAAGGATAAGGAGAAAGCAAACGCCCCTATCGCGGCGGCGGCGCTTATTATGGAAATTTTTATAACGGCCAGCCCCACCCCCACCGCCAAAGCGTCAATGCTTGTGGCAACGGCAAGCATGGTCATATTTTTCCATCCCAAAATTTGCTCGCTGCCACAAAACTTGACCTCGTTTTTGCGTTTAGCGCCTTCAATAATCATATTGCAGCCAATGAAAGTAAGCAGAATAAAAGCCACCCAAGGCGCGTAAGCGGAAACAAACCCCGCCACGGAATGCCCCGCCAGCCAGCCCATAAGCGTCATGCCGCATTGAAAAGAGCCGAAATATATTCCGAATTTCAAAGCGTGGCGCAATTTTACATCTTTAATAATAACGCCGTTTGCCAGCGATACCGCGAAAGCGTCCGCGGCAAGCGCCGCCGCCACCAGCATTAACTCCCAAAAACTCATTTTTAATAATATATAACGCCTTTGGCAATTATATTCTTATTATGCTTATTGATAAAGTAACTTATTGATGAAAAAAGCAAAATTAGAAAAAACTTTACAAAAGGATTTATTCGTTAATATTATATCCGTAATGAACGGGCCGTCCGCCATTCCACTGTTCCAAGAAGCCCGACGGCTTTGATTGGGCTTGACAATATATCGTCAGCTTGTTGCACTCCATAAAGGCTTGAACCCCCACGGCTATTACGCTGTTTGGGATATAAACAAATGTTAAGTTAGCGCATTCCGCATACGCCCTTTCGCCTATATAGCTGACCTTATTGCCTATATATACTTGGGAAAGGCTTTGACATTTATAAAAAGCGTATCCTTTTATTTCGGCAAGGTTTTGCGGCAAATCCGCTTGGCTTAAGGCCGCGCATTCGGCGAAAGCGTACTTTTCTATTTTTACGACGGAGGAAGGCAGGTTTATTTGCGGCAGGCTTTGGCATTTATTAAAAGCGTATTCTTTTATTACGGTTATACCCTGCGGGATATTTATGGAAGACAGCTTTTCACAGCCGCTGAAAGCATATTTGCCTATTTCATTTACCGAAGAAGGCAGCGACAATTCGGTTAAAGAAACGCACCCGGCGAAAGCGTTGTCGCCTATTTTGGTCAAGCCCTTGGGAAGCTCAATGGCTTGGAGCTTGGAGCAATTTATAAACGCCGAGTCCGCTACGGCGTCCATTTGCGAAGGCAAAACAATTTCTTCGATATAAGAGCAATCCATAAAAGCGCAGCTTTTCAATTGAGCTTTCCTAATCTCCACTTTTTTTATGTTTTGAGGAACAAAGCTTTTATTGCTTAAATGATTGTTCGCCCCGAATATATATCCGAAATTGCCGCTTGAATTATCCGATTTGCCCGCAAACGGCAAAGACAAGCTTGTAAGCTTGGGGCAATCCTTAACGGCAAACATTTCCATTTCCTTTACGGTGTCGGGAAGGGTCAAGGACAATATTTTGTCGTTATTCAAAAACGCGTTTTGCTTGACCGCGACAACTTCCAAACCATATACTTTTGAGGGGGCGGAAACTTCTTCGGCAACGCTTATGCAGTTTATTAAGCTCAATTTATTTTCATCGGTTAACAAGTATTGCAAATCGTCTTTTTCAATAATATCGTCTATGTCTATATTCCAATAAACGGGGGCATGGTCCTCGTTCCATGTGACCGCCCAACCCGAAGGCATGCTTGAAGCTTGACAAAATATTTTCACTCTGGGGCAACTTTCAAAAGCATCCGCTCCCACTTTTTTGACTGTGTGGGGCAAATAAACGCTCCCCAAATTTCTGCACCCCATAAAAGCAAAATCGGCTATTTCTTCCAAACCCTCATTGAGAGTAATCTTAATTATATTTGATAAGTTAGTGAAAGCGCCGTGGCTTAAGGCGCGCGCGTCGGTTATTTCCACATACTGCAGGGAAAGCGGCACATAATAAAAGGAAAAAGAATTAAACGCGTATTGCTGCGTAAAAGTGTACGGCATCAACGAAAGGGTTTCGCTTCTTCCGAATATATGCCCAAAGACCGCTTCCTTATCGCTTTTAATCTCGCGGTTTTTTCCCACAAACGGCAAAGACATTTCTTTTATGGACGAGCAGCCCTTAAACGCTCCTTCGCCGATTTCCACAATTGAATGGGGCACGGTTACGCTGACGATTTCGGTTTTGTCCAAAAAGGCGTTAGAAGCGATTTTGGTTACCGGAAAGCCGTTATACTCGTGCGCTATAACCAATTCTTGCGAACTTCCACTTAGTCCGATTACCGTATATGCTTTGTCTTTTTCGTCGTATTCGTACCGCAAGCCTTTTGTGGGCGCTTTTCCCCATTTGGCGTAAACGGTCAAATTTCTTTTTATGGGATTTTTTACCAAAGAATCAGAAGTGAACGGTTTTTTGAAAATTCCGTTATCGTAAAACCAGCCTTCAAAAGCATAGTTTTCTTTTACGGGAACAGGCAAATCGATAACGGAAGCGCCGTCGGTTGTTACGGCGTTTACTTTGCTGCCGCCGTTGGAATCAAAAAAAACGATATATCTTGCGCTTTTGCAAGCGAATAAAAGCGCCGCCGTTAACAAAAACGCTATTGCGGTTAATAAAATTACAACCTTGTTTTTCATGGCTACCTTATAATTTTCTTCACATTAATTATAGCATAGATATAATTATAGTACAGAAATTTTTGCCAAAACAAATTATTTAAGCGCGCGGCCTTTCCTTGCCTTCCGTTTGTCTTCATATATTGACATAGAAGCTTATTTTTTGTATCATGTTTATAGCTTGCAATTTACTTATACATTAGAGGTTTTTATGGAAAATTCAAAGAAGTTCAATTTAATTTTAGCTTTGATACTTATTTGCGCAGTTTGCTTGACCGTTATCGGCTTTGTGGTTATTTATCTCACAAAAAACCGAACGCAAGAAATATTTGACGCCTGCTTAAGCAGCGACAAAGGCTATATCGATTACGCCAAAGAAGTATATCTTGACACCGAAACATATCCCGATATGGCCGAAATGGGTTTGTTTTGGACTAAATGGGACGAAGAAACAAAAACAATCATACAAGTTCCCGCCGATTCCGAAGAAGGAGCCGCCCTCGTGAATCCGAACAAGCCTACTTTGATTAATGTGCACGGAGTTTTGCTGGACGGCTATGAGAAGCAGGAAAAATTCAGGTTGAACACAAAGATTGCAAACCCGGAAGAATTTGACATAGACGCCAATTATGTTTATCTTAATTACATATGGTTAAGAGAGGGCTGGAATGTGGCGAACTACCATTATAACAGGTTTGCTTCCGAAATAAATCCGTCTCTTATCGAAGCAAAAATATGGTCAAACGAAGGCAGCAGAGGCGTGCGCTATCGCCATGCCGACGGCTCATACAGCGCCAATGACGTAACGGAATACAGCCTTGCCGAGCATTTTGCGGCGGAATACATAAGAGCCATGAAGCTGCTTCCTTCAAGCATGGGCAATAAAGAAATAAGAGTGGCCGCTCATTCCATGGGCGGACAGCTTGCCACGGCGACCATATTTTTACTTACCGAGCTGGCCGACCACGGACAGCTTCCCCGCGAGCAGCTGCCCGACAGATTCGCTTTGCTGGACGCTTATTTTTCGGGATCATTGATTGGCGACGACGGCAAAATGACATATATCGGGCCTCGCGACATCAATATCCGCTGGAGCGGCAAACCGCTTTATCAAAACCATACCGGCAAAACCATGATTGAATGTCTTAAAGCGATGAATCATAGAGGAATAGCCGTGGAATACTATACATATGAAGCCAACTTTCTTAAAGCGGGCATGGAATTTTTAGTGCCCGAATTAATCAAGCTGTCCTCCTATGTAATAGTTTATCCCAACTTCCAAGGTCCGCAATATTCCGTTATAACCGACGGCCATAACGCGGTAAGAGAATGGTATTTGTGTTCCATTTACTCCGATCATCCCGTAAAGGATATCACAGACGGCGCGGAATCTTCGGTATACGCCCCGTCGGCGGCTTTGCCCACAGAAAAGCTTAAGGATTTTTATAACAAGAAATTTTTACATGTGGGCGGTTGCGAAACCGTAAACGCCTCCGACGACTTAATGGCCCAAATATACGATATTACTTATCAATTGGACGGCGGCAAAAGCAATAGAAATCCTTCTTACTACACAGCGGTAAGCGACAACATTGAATTGACCGAGCCCATAAAAGAAGGTTATGTCTTCGGCGGCTGGTACGACAATCCCAAATTCAAAGGCAATCCCATTACCCAAATAGACGCTTCGGCAAAAAAGCCTTTGACGCTGTACGCCAAATGGATAAAAGAACAATTGCCCGCCGAGAATGAATAACGCGGCGGCATGATTGTCCTTCCACAGAAACGGAACAAGCGTTATTAATATGGATAAATATAATGTAATAAATAAAACATTAATTAATAATCAAAAGTAATAACTAACCGTAAACGAAACGCGAAATAATAAAAAACCGCGAAAAATAAATACCCGCATTGCTTATGCGGGATTTATTATGTTATCGATTATTTTATGCTTATACATATTTTTGAGCGTTGTAGCGCTTTTTGCGTTTGGTGAATCCCGTTATCAAGAATCCTACCACCGCCAAGCCCAATACTCCCACTCCGGTATAGAACAGCGCTGTGGCGATAATGGAGTCGTTGCTCTTTTCTTTGGTGGTAACAATCAAAGCGTAATTGCCAAGCTCGCTTGCTTTGAATACTATATAGTCTCCTTCAATCGTGAACGGCACATCGTAAATTTCTCCGTTAAGGTGCACAAGCCTTAAATCGTCCACAGTATCCACATTTTCGGGAATGAGGAGCTTAATTAGCGCTTCTCCGGGCAGGTTAATCTCTTGCCCGTTGTCATACAAGCTTATGTTGACTATCTTGTTGATGATTTCTCTTTCGTCGGCGTCCGAAGAAAGAATGGATTGCGCAAGCGCCAGGGTGTCGGCGTCTTGATTTTGCATGATTACGGGCACCACATAAGGATTAACTCCTTCTTCTATCGTAACTATGCCTTCGGGTTTTATTTCGGAGGTGGTTATGGTGTTTGTCATAATTATCAATTTCGCGGTAAGAATCAAATCATTGTAGTTTTCTTTGGTAAATACCGCGATGGCGTTGTATATGCCTACCTCGACGCCCTTGTTGTACATATATTGCACATTGTACTTATCCACGTCGCCGGTAGCTTCAAGCACATGCTCATATCCGTCATACAGCACGCTCTTGTCCTCAAAGAACACATTGGTTATGGTGCCGGGAATTATCTCCAATATGCCGTCGGCGAGGGTTATTTGATAATTGTTCAAAGCTCCCGTCTGATGCAGCACAATGGGATATTTGCCCACTATGGAATACGGAGTGGCGGGCGTGGTTATGGTTATCCTTTGCGCTATCAATTCTTCGTCTTGAGGCAAAGGATTGCCCAATATCGTATAGCTCATTTCTATTTCGGTTTGACTGCCGTGCAGGAAGGATATATCGTTTGCCCTTATTGTTATAGGGCGAGAATTGATTATCAAATTACCGCTCATTACCACCAATTCATAATTGGGATTTCTCTCGTTGAGGTCGCCCGCGGTAATGGCGTATACTCCCACATTTTCGCCGGCTTCTCTGGACAAGCTGCCTTCCAAAACATCCCCTTCCAAAATCTCTCCGCCCAGCACGCTGTAAGTAAACACAGGGTCGGGATTGCCGTATATCTTGCTTTGGGAATTGGCTATCAGCGCCACCACTCTTTTTTCTATTTCAAAATAAACTTCCTCAAGTATTATGTCATAATTGGGATTGTGCGCGTTATTAAGCGTTCCGTGCAGTATCAGGTACAAGCCCACGTTTTCTCCCTGCGTTCTGGCAAGCTGTCCCACCAAGCTGTCGCCGAACACCAAATTGCCTTCGGTAATTTCGTAGGTCAAAGGGGGATCGCCATAGCCGTATGTCTTGCTTGCTTGGTTGGGCGTTATGACAAGAGGTCTTCTCTCTATGATAAAGTCATTCTCCTCAAAGGTTATGATATAGTTGGGATTGTTTTCATTTATCAATGTTCCTCTTCTGATGGTATAGCTGCCCACATTTTCGCCCTCGTCTCTTACCAATTCTCCCACAAGCGTTTCGCCGAACACCGTGCCGCCCTTGGTTATCTCATAGCCAAGCTCGGGATCGGCTTCGCCGTAAATCTTTGATACCGAAATCGCCTTTACAGTTATGGCTCTTTCCACTATCTTAAACACATTCCCCACAAAGCTTATATTGTAATTGGGATTGTTTTCGCTGTTCACGCTGCCCTGCAAAATCTGATATTCGCCTCTTGCTTCCCCGGGTTCTCTTGTCAGCAAGCCCGCAAGCGTATCCAAATAAGCAAGACTGCCCGTTGTTACTTTGTAGGTTATTATCGGATCGTTGTCGCCATAAGACTTAACGGTATAATCGGCCGTGATTGTTATGGCTCTGGGCACTATGGTGAATATGGCGCTGATATAGGTAATGTCATAATTGGGGTTGTTTTCATTTGTCAATGTGCCTTGCGTAATTTCATATTCGCCCACATTCAAATTGCTTCCTCTGTCAAGGCTGCCTACAAGTTCATCGTCAAACGCCAAACTGCCTTCGATAATATCATAATCCAGCAAAGGTTCGTTGTAGCCGTAAACCTTTGTATACGGTTGGGCCTCAACGGTTATGGGACGCTTATGAATGGTAAACACGCCGTTTACAAAGGTAATATCATAATTCTCGTTATTGTCGTTAGTTAAGCTGCCGCGGCCTATGACATGGGTCTTGGCGTTCTCGCCTTCTTCTCTGGCGGGTATTCCGTAAATGGCGTCGGAATACGCCAAGCTGCCTTCAATAAGCTCATAACTCAATTCGGGATCGGCTTCGCCGTAAATCTTGGACGCGTCATTGGCGCGCAAGGTTATGGGCCTTGCCGTTATTTCATATGTCGAAGCGATATAAGTAATGTCATAGTTGCCGTTATTGTCATTGGTTACGCTGCCCTGCAATATGGCATAAACGCCTTTGTCCAGGCCTTCTTCTCTTACAAGCTCGCCCGTCAATTGGTCGTTAAACACAAGGTTGCCTTCAATTACGGTATAGGTAAGAGCCACATCGTCATCTCCGTATACCTTTTGCTTGCTGTCCGCTTGTACGGTAATCGGTCTGCGGCTGATGACGAAAATATTGTCTTCATATGTGATTAGATAGTTTCTGTTTTCGACTTGATTGATGCTTATCACATATTCGCCCACGTCTTCGCCCGCTTGCCTGTAGGCAGTGTCTTCCAACACATCGTCATAAACCAAATTGCCATTTGTTATTGCGTAATTCAAAACAGGATCGGCTTCGCCGTATATCTTGCCGGAAGCAAGGGCCGAAAGCGTCAGAGTTCTGGGGGTTATGGTCAAATAATCGCTTACCAGCGTCAATGCGTAATTAGGATTGCCCAGCGTTCCCAAATTAATCGGGTATTGTCCCACATCTTTGCCCGCCTCTCTGGACAAAGCCCCGCTTAACGCGTCGTCGCCTATGAGATTGCCCTCAATTATATCGTATCTGAATACGGGATCGGCTTCGCCGTATACCTTGCTTTCGGGATATGTCTTTATTGTAAGCGGCCGAGGCGTTATGACAAACGTTCCTTTGGTGAAGACCAAATCATAGTTTTCGCTCGCCGTCAAGGTATGCTGAATTATGTCATAGCTGCCCGCGCCTTCTCCGGGCGCTCTGCTCAATTCTCCCCACAAGGTATCTCCCTCAAACAATCCTTCATAGCTGTATGTCAATTCAGGATCGGCTTCGCCGTATACCTTGCTTTGGTCATGCGCGGTAATAAACACCTTGCGCTTATTGATTACCAGCGTAAACACCTCTGATATCGCCATATAGTTCTCGGTTTCGGGAGCGCTTACGGTAATATAATATATGCCTATTTCCGTATATCCTCTGGCGGGGGTAAACACCAGCTCGGCTTCGTCATGATTAAGCGTCACATCCAGATATTTGACGGTTCTGTCATAATAATGTATTTGCTCTCTGTCGCCTATCAATAACGAAGGCGATTTGCCCACATAGATTGTTCCGTTTATGAATTGAGCTTCATAATTCCTCAACTCGGTTATGGTAAACACGCCTTCCACAAATGTAAGAGCGTAGTTATTATTTGCCTGAACAGAGCCTCTTCTGATTGTATATGTTCCCACATTGTTTCCGCTGTCCCTTACAAGGCTGCCCGTAATCATGTCGCCTTGCACCAAGCCTTGGTAGGTATAGGTTAATATGGGATCGAATTCGCCGTATACCTTAGTAATGTTGTTCGCGGTTACGGTCAAGGGGCGCGGCGTTATCTTAAATGTAACTGTCTTTGAGGCGGCTTCATAATTGGTAGTCCGAGCGCTGGAAATAGTTACCGAATATGTGCCCACGTTCCTGTACCCTTGCGAGAATGTCAATGAGCATTCGTTATGATTGAGCGTAGCGTCGGGATACTGCGTGGCTCCGTCGTATACCTTCTCTTGAGTGGCCGCCGCCGTTATTACGGCATTGGCGCGGGCAACGTTTAACAGCGCTTCTCCGTATGAAGGCACATAGTTTGTATATGTCTGAGCATGTATCCTTATGTAGTACATTCCCGCGTTGCCGTTATACGGATTGCCCGTCGAGTCCACGATATAAGTCGAAGGCGCGGGAGAAAGCGTGTCTCCCGACAACAATCCGTCATACTCAAACGTAACAGCGGGAAGAGTGTCGCCGTAAGTTATATTTATGTGATTAGGAGTGATGTACACCGGAATCTTGCTTACATGCAATGTGCCTTTTACATAAGTGAAAGTATAATTTTGGTGCGTCTTGGCATTTACCGTAATATCATAAGTCCCCGCGTTGTTGCCCTTGACATACGAGCAGGTAGCCGTATGACCGGGATTGTCTCCCGATACCAAATTCTCGTATGTTACGGAATACGAAGGAGGATTGTCGCCGTAATCTATATACGCGTCATTTGCTTTAACCGTGACGGCGCGAGGATTTATCTTGAAAGTGGCGCTCTTGAATGTAAAGTTGTAACAATTACTGTTGGTAACTTTAAGAGTTCCCTGGTTAATGGTATATGTGCCGGCGTTTTCGCCCGATGTCCTCGTTAAGCTGCCCGTAAAACCGTCTCCCGAGGCCAAGCTTCCGCCGGTTATGGAATATGTCAATTCGGGATCGGGGTTTCCGTATGTTTTTTCTTTGGCGGCGGCGGACACCGTTAAGCTTCGCTGACTTATGGTAAAGGTGCCTTGAGTGAAATTAATGGTGTAGTTATGAGGTTTATCCACAGTGAGATTGCCTTGCTTAATGGCGTATGTTCCCACTGTCTGTCCGCTGTCTCTGGTCAAAGCTCCTTCCCATTTATCGCCGCTGGCAAGATTGTAAGTGCTTGTTACCGTAAATGTCAACGCGGGATCATTGTCTCCGTATATCTTTGATTTGTTATCCGCCTTAATGCTGACGGTACGCTTGCTTATCGTAAGGTTGGCTCCGTTGTATGTGAAGTTATAGCAATCGCTGTTGGTAACGTTAAGCGAGCCCCTGTTGATGGCATAAGTTCCCGCGTTCTCGCCGGACACTCTGGTCAGGTTGCCCGTAAAGCTGTCTCCCGTAGCCAAGCCACTGTATGTATATGTTAACGCAGGATCAGAATTGCCGTACACTTTCTGTTTGGCGGCGGCGGTCACCGTTAGGTTCCGCTTATTTATCTTAATGCTGACGGTGCTATCGATAATCGTTGAAGAACCTTTTTTGATGGCGGTATAAGCTGAATATGCGGAAGCGCTGGCCAGCTTGGGCGGGGAAGTGCCCGGCGTGAAATCCGCCCTTCCGCCCGAGTAGTAAACATCGGATATGGTGTATCCGCTGTAATAGCTTTGGAATTGAGATTTTGAGAATGTGCCTCTTGCCGGCGTATGGAATTGAGGAGTTATGGCCTTGGTTGTGCCGTCATAAGTGGTTTCGAGATTGGTCGCTATAATAGACACCACGGTATTCACGACAAGATTGGTTTCAAAAACTTTGCCTTGCGAATCCGTAGCCGTTATCTTAAAGGTGTTTTTGCTGTTTCGTGGAATTTCAATCGTGGTGGAATAAGTGCTGGAGGATATATCATGGGTAACGTCATAATTTTGGTCCACAAATTTTCCTTGAGCGGAATCATAAACGCTTGCCGTGCCCGCCACCTGTACTTTGCTTAATCCGAATCCGTCGTATACCTTTATTGTGGCTATGCACTTGCTGGAGTTGTCGCTGCTTAAAGCCACTTCGGGACCCGATTTGTTGGCTATGGTAAATTTCCTGTTCGTTAAAGTGCCCGAAGTGCTTGATCCCATTCTGAATTTTACAAAATAATATCCTTCCCTATCCACTATCGCGCCTTTGGCGTTGATAGTTTTCCATTTTATGCTGCTGTTATTATAATCATTGTTATTGTAAATGGTCGAGGTTACCTGAGCTATCTTAAATTCGGAATAACTGCTGTAAAAACAATTTATTTTTACGCGGGTATTATAAAAAATAATATTGTCCGTAGGCACAGTGCTTTGCGGACTGGCTCTGTTGTAATCGGTGGGAAGTCCTATGATATTTGAAATAGGCGCAAGCCTCTTTATATTGTCGGAAGTATTATGTACGACATTATAAGTCGGGTAAGGAATGCTGGTATCCTGAATACTGGTGCCGGGAACTACAGGTATAGGATTTAAGCCGTACCAGTGTTCACCATATTTCGCAGCGTATCCGTAATAATACATTTCATGATTGCTTGTAATCATGAACATCATTCCGCCGTTGGATATGGCGATAGCATCCTTTTGGCTGTCAACAAAAGAACCGCTGTACGATACGTTAAAGAAAAGGTTGGTGCCGAATCCTGTTACCCAAACATTTCCGCTGCTGTCTAAGGCCAAAGTATTTGCGCCGCCGGCGGCTACGTCCGTATATGTTCTCGTTGTGTGCGAAACAGCTGTTGATTTATTATCGTCGGTATTGTTGATATTGCCGTTGCCCAGCTTTCCTCCTCTGCCATCTCCCCACAGAACGAGATTGCCGGTTGTGCGTCTTCCCACATTATGCAGTTCGCCGGCGCTGATTTGACTGAACGTATAACTTGTCTGAATGGCTTGCGGACTGGTGTAATATGACCCTGTCAATCCGCATTGATAACGAGTATTATCGCCCCAGGCGTGCAGTTTGTTGCTTGAGTCTCTGGCCAAGCTATGCTCGCTCCCGGCGGATATCTCCACAATTTTTTTATCCTTTAAACTGCCGCCGGTAATTTTCACCGGCGTGCTGGAATCGGTAGTATTTCCGCTCCCCAGCTGCCCTCTGGCGTTTTCCCCCCAAGTATACACATATCCTTTATTGGTGAGCAGCATTGAATGGTGTTCCCCCGCCTCCACATCGATGGGATAGTCGCCCGATTCAAAGTTGAATTTGTTTGTGATATCGATTACCCCCGAAGACGCCGTATCGTTCGTAGTGCCGTTGCCCAGTCTGCCCGAGCCTTGCCGTCCCCATGCGAATACCCTGTAATTGCCACTGGAATCGTAGCCGATGGCAAGACTGTGATATCCTCCCGCCGCCACTTTGGTGACCGTAACATGATTGAGGGCGACGACGGGTTGCCAATATGTATAATACCTATCCGTCTTTGTGTAATCGGTTACCGTGTTGGCTACGGCGTTATAAGAAGAACCGCCGTTTAAGCCCAGCTGCTGCCATTCGTTTGAGCCTCTGGCAAACACAAAACCGTCTTTGTCAACAATGAGAATATGGAACTTACCGGAGTCATAATCCGAAAGCGCCAACGAATATCTGCCGCTTCCCGTGTTATTGCCTATTTTGATGCCGCCGAGATCGTCCAAATCGGTAAGATATACGATGTCGTTAAAGTCTTCGCTGTTTGAAGAATGGTTGTCGTCTTGGGAGATATTATTGCTTTGATTATTTACGGACTGATTGTCGCCGTACAAAAAATCGCTGATGGAATTGGCCGCGGAAAAAAGCAGGCCGCATATAAGAGCGCAGACTGTTACGCTGATAAATATTTTGAGGGCATTTTTTTTGCGATATTTTCTCATGGCCTCACCGGTGACTAATACATTATATGCTGATTTCCGTGGACAGTATCCCTTTAATATTTTTCTAACTATAATATTACTCTAATTTAATTTAAGTATATATAGAGAAACAATCTTTGTCAATAAGGTATTTTGTTTTTTCGTAATTGTTTTTTTATCAGTCGGGTAAAAAATCGGGTATATTGTCCGACAATGTATATTCTATTTCCAAATCGTTTTCTTGAGCCACATTCTGTATATAATTAATGACTTCGTTGGAGGTTATCGCGTACCCCACGCTTTGCAAATTCGATTCTCCCGTAATGCGAAAGCTCAGCACCCCCACCGCTTCGCAAAGAGGATTGAACAACCCCGCTCCGGAATTTCCTTCCAGCGTCAACGCGTCAACCTGCAGCATTTGCACTTCGTTATAGCTGTAACAGCCCAAAATACTGCCCAAGGATACGGTGATGCCCATTCCCAAAGTATTGCCCATAAGGACGGTGTCTTCGCCCACATTGACATAATCGGAGTTCCCGAAAGTAACGGGCTTAATATTTTCGGGCAAGCTTGTAAGCTTCAATAAAGCAAGGTCTTTTGGGATATCGTAATCGATAACCGTTACCTCGTATCTTTCTATTTCGTTATGAATAATTATTTGAATAACGGGGTAACTATGATAGATAATCGTGGTATTGGGATTGTTTATGTCGCCGCCCACATGGGTAGACGTATAAGTAACGGCATGCGCGTTTGTAACTATGTAGCCGTCTTCGTTAAGAATGATGCCCGTAGACCTCTTAATGGGAGAAGTGGCGTTATATCCTCCCAATACTTCCACCACGGAAGCGCGGGTGTTTTTGTTTACGTAAAGCCCTATCGAAAAGTAATCTTCGGGCAAATAATATTCTCTAATATAACCTTGCAAAACTTTTTCGGAAATATTATTTATCGCGTCGTCATACAAGTTGTCAAACAATTCTTTCTTTAATTTTTCTTCTATTTTCTCAGCCGACACATTCAGCGTATGCCTGTAATACAAAAATCCGAAAAAACCCAAAATAATATTCAAGGTAAGCAAAGCCGCCAAAGCTATTATCAAAGCGGTTTTGTATTTGGATTTAATTTCCTCGCTTGAAATATCCTTGCCCTTAACCTCTTTTTGTCGGGCGCTATTCTCTTTTTCGGTTAAACTATTGTTTTTTTCGTTTTCGTTGATGTTTTTTTCGTCCATAGTCACCTCAATGGCTTAATCTATACCAAAATAAATTATTCGTATGAAAATTATAACACGCCCATAGCGCAAACACAATATTATTACCTTTTCATTTATCCGTTCCTTTCTTGACAAAACTATGCCGCTGATATATCTTATATTTATGAAAATCCTCAAAAAGGTGAAATCTTTAATAAGACTCCGAAGGGCCGCTATAGTCTTATTAATGATATTATGCGCGGTTATAATCGGCATGGCGGCGCATCCCATGGTAGAAGCGATTATGTCAAGTATGCTTTTGCCCAAAGTAAAGCTTTTTATGCAAGCTTACGCCGAGCATGACATCTATATGCTCGCAAGCACTTTTTATCCCGAAAATTCCGCAGGCTACAATCAATTTGTCAAAAATAACTTTAACTTTTTCGCTCAATACCCCAATTATGATTTTCTTGCCATAAAAAACATAAAAGCATTAAAAATATATCTCCAAAAAAATACCATTCAATTATTGGTTGAATTCGTTTACAAAAAAGAAAATTTGCGTACAGACCGAACTTTTTGCTTCCTCAAAATTGACGGCGAATGGTATATATCCGAAAAAGATACTGACTTTTTCAGACATGTCCACTATTTAATAAACGAAAACTACAATACGATTGTAAAAGAATCCAATAAAGAAATAGTGACCTATAAAGTAGGCAAGAGACAAACAGTTGACGGACTTTCCTTTTACAACTGCAAAAACTTAATTGAAGTTACCTTTCCCAGCACCTACATGATAATAAAACATGGATGGTTCGGCACATGCGACAATCTCATAGCCGTAAATATAGACGAAGATTCGCAATTCTTAACTTCAGTTGACGGAGTGGTGTACACCAAAGACATGTCCGTTTTGGTATATTATCCAAAAGGCAAAATACAAAACGCGGGCAGCGTGAACTTAGGGGAATTCAAAATTCCCGAGGGCGTCAAAATAATTAATTCCGAAGCTTTCAGAGGATGCCTTGGGTTAAAAAAGATAATTTGTCCGTCAACGCTTAAATATATATATAATTATGCTTTCGCCGATATGAAAAATCTTGAGAGCATAGTTTTTAA
>FZPS01000181.1_pt53 | contig 21609 bp, 18 predicted proteins | sample 1817821 | NCBI WGS metagenome assembly FZPS01 (sample SAMEA104158645, study PRJEB21678) | metagenome | place: Germany | collected 2015-04-21 | reverse complement strand
TGTAATGCAAATGAGCGCAGATATATCAGCCGTAACAGAATTGACAGTAGACGGCGCAATAATTGAGAATGGGAGAATTAAACTGATAGATGACGGGAAGACACATCATTGTGTGCTGCGTATGGCAAATATCTTGCTTGTTGACTAATTTTAAATTTAGTTTTATACTTTATTAAGAAATAACATTGCTTGAAAAAAGAAGGAGAAATTATATGGCTAAAGTAATTACCATGGGTGAAATTATGCTTCGTCTTTCAACTCCCGGATATCAAAGATATATGCAAGCTAACAGCTTTGATATAAACTATGGCGGTGGTGAGGCTAATGTAGCGGTATCATTGGCCAACTATGGTCATGAAACTTATTTTGTTACTAAGGTTCCTAATAATCCTATTGGGGATTGTGCAATAGCTGCTCTTAGAAAATTTAATGTCAACTGTGATTATATTGCTAAGGGTGGAGATAGACTGGGTATATATTTTCTAGAAACTGGGGCCTCTATGAGAGCGTCCACTGTAGTTTATGATAGGGCAAATTCTTCAATAGCAGAGGCTAACCCTTCAGACTTTGATTTTGATAAAATTTTCGATGGAATGGATTGGTTCCACTTTACTGGTATAACACCAGCAATTAGTGATAAGGCTGCTTTACTCACAGAGGAAGCCCTAAAGGCAGCAAAAAGAAATAATCTTACCGTGTCAGTAGATCTTAACTATAGAAAAAAGTTATGGACACCTGAGAAGGCTCAGACTATTATGACCAATCTTATGCAATATGTTGATGTATGTATTGGTAATGAAGAAGATGCTGAAAAGGTGCTTGGTTTTAAGCCTGGTAAGACTGATGTGACTAGTGGTGAATTAGAGCTTGCTGGCTATCAGGATATTTTCCAGCAGATGATTAAGAAATTTAATTTTAAATATGTTGTAAGCTCCCTAAGGGAAAGTTATTCAGCTTCAGATAATGGATGGTCTGCCTGTATTTATGATGGTAAGGAATTTTATCATTCTACAAAATATGATATTAGAATTGTTGACCGTGTTGGTGGTGGAGATTCTTTTGCTTCGGGTCTAATATGTGGTCTTTTAGATGGTAAGAAGATGAAGGATTCCTTAGAGTTTGCGGTTGCCGCATCTGCGTTAAAACATACAATACCTGGTGACTTTAACATGGTAACAAGAGCTGAAGTAGATGCATTGGTTGGTGGGGATGCTTCGGGAAGAGTGCAAAGATAATAATTTGCTATTTATGAATTTTATATAATAAGCCAACTTTCCAAGTTAATCTGGATTTTTGGCTTGTTATTATGTAAAAACAAAACTAATATGGAGGTTTAACATGAGAAAAATTAAGTCAAAAAATAAGCAAGAGCAAAAGACTCCTATGAGTAAGAATACTAGGATACTTTTAATTGCCTTAGGCGGTGTAATTTTGTTGGGAATTATCATCTTAATGATAGTTGAAGCTAGTATGGGGAAGATTACAGTAAAAAACAAATCCAATAACAAGCTTGAGTATGTAAAAGCATACTTTGTAGATGCTGAGGGCATGGTTGGGGAAGAGACAATGTACTTTGAAAACATAAACAAAGGTGAAAAATTAGCAGATGAATTAAATAAAATTAACTTATCATATCTTGAAGCTAATCTTGAGGTGAGATTTAAATTTGAGGGTCAGGATGAGCTTTTTGTAGACGCAGGATATTTTAATGATATATTTGATGGTAATGTTACCATTAGCTTTAAGGATATAGATGAAGAATCTGTCCTACTTAAGGTAAAGGCTTCTTCAGGACTTGTTCCATCACCTCAAATAAGTTGTAATGAAGAACATATCATTAATCTTAAGGAAGGTATAGTAGAAGAGTAAAAAACGGGTTTGCCCCTAATTATAAGGAGAAGTATATGATTAAATTATTTGACAAAGGCGTATATCTACTTAATGGTAAAGACATAATTGAAGAATCAAAAGAGGCTGGTCTGGCCATATCCCAGAAAACAGGAAACGAGGATATTAGTAAGGATGTGGCTAAGGCTGGAACCATGGCATATAAAATCCTAAAAAGTCATAACACATCAGACAACATGACTAATCTGAAAATTAAATTTGATAAGCTTATATCTCACGATATTACATATGTAGGAATTTTGCAGACTGCTAGAGCAAGCGGTCTTGAAAAATTTCCACTTCCTTACATACTTACTAATTGCCACAATAGCCTATGTGCTGTGGGAGGAACCATAAATGAGGATGATCACATGTTTGGCTTATCCTGTGCAAAAAAATATGGTGGTATATATGTACCTGCCCATCAAGCCGTAATCCATCAATATGCACGGGAAATGTTAGCCGAAACAGGTAATATGATTTTAGGTTCCGATAGTCATACCCGATATGGTGCTTTAGGAACCATGGCAGTAGGTGAAGGAGGACCTGAGCTGGTTAAGCAGCTTCTTGAGAAAACCTATGATATTGCCATGCCTGAGGTGGTGGCTGTATATTTGACAGGGACTCCAAGAAAGGGTGTGGGTCCTCAGGATATTGCTTTGGCCATAATAAAGGCTGTATTTAAGAATGGATATGTTAACAATAAGGTTATGGAGTTTGTCGGTGATGGTATAAATAATCTAAGTATGGATTATAGGATCGGTATAGATGTTATGACGACAGAAACCACTTGCCTATCCTCAATATGGGTTACTGATGATGCAGTTAAGGACTACTATGAAATACATAATAGACCCAAGGACTTTAAATATATAAAACCAAATCCAGTGGCTTATTATGATGGCTTAGTCTATGTTGACTTATCTCAGATCAAGCCCATGATTGCTATGCCTTTTCATCCTAGCAATGCATACACTATTGATGAATTAAATGCAAATATTTATGACATCCTTAATGAGGTTGAGAAAAACGCTCTTGTTAGCCTTGATAATAAGATTAAATACAGCCTAAAGGATAAGGTTAGAGATGGAAGACTTTATGTAGAACAGGGTACTATAGCAGGTTGTGCTGGTGGAAGTTTTGAAAATATCTGTGATGCTACAGATATATTAGATAATAAATATATTGGAAGTGATGAGTTTTCTCTAAGTATTTATCCGGCTAGTCAACCAATATTCATGGAACTTGTTAATAATGGAGCCATTGCTAAGCTTACTGCTTCAGGGGCTTCAATCCGTACAGCATTTTGTGGTCCATGTTTTGGCGCTGGAGACACTCCAGCAAATAATAGCCTAAGCATAAGACATACTACTAGGAACTTCCCTAACAGAGAAGGCTCAAAAATCACCAATGGACAAATATCCTCTGTTGCCTTAATGGATGCCAGATCTATTGCCGCCACAGCAGCAAATAAGGGATACTTAACTTCTGCTGAGAATATAGATGCAAGCTTTGGAAAACCCAAGTATTTCTACGATAGTAGAATATATGATAATAGGGTCTACAATGGTTTGAATAAGCCAGACTTTTCAGTAGAAATAAAGCGTGGTCCAGGAATTGTTGATTGGCCTGAAATGACTGAGCTTACTGATGATTTAATATTAAAGATAGTATCAGTTATCAATGATCCTGTTACTACTACTGATGAATTAATTCCATCAGGAGAAACCTCTTCATATCGTTCTAATCCTTTGGCACTTGCAGAATACACCTTATCCAGAAAGGATCCAGAATATGTGGGTCGTGCTAAGGAAGTTCAAAAGGCTGAGAAGGCAAGAGTGGCAGGAGAGGATGTGACTATATCTAACCCTGAACTTGAGAATGTATACCAAGCTATTGAGAAAAAGTTTAAAATAGATAGAAAAAACACTCAAATTGGAAGCACTATATATGCTGTTAAGCCTGGTGATGGTTCCGCAAGAGAACAGGCAGCTAGTTGCCAAAAGGTTCTTGGTGGTTTTGCAAATATTGCAAAGGAATACGCCACAAAAAGATATAGGTCTAATCTTATAAATTGGGGTATGTTGCCCTTTGTAATAGATGGTGATTTACCATTTTCAAATGGTGATTATCTATATATTAAGGATATCAAGAAGGTCATACAAAATAAAGATTCAGACATTAAGGCATATGTAGTTAATAAAGATATGAAGGAGTTTTCCTTAAGTCTTGGTCAGCTTACAGATGATGAAAGAGAAATTATATTAAAGGGTTGCTTAATTAATTTCTATAGGGGCTAGAAGATTGGCCTGAAATAAAGAATACCTCCAGATAGTTGCTTATTATAACTAACTGGAGGTTAACTATTTTAGTAAATATACGATTTATTCTTTTACTTGCAATCAGCCATATAAAGCTTCAAGATAAATCCGTAAATCCTCATCTTTTTCTAGGGCATCTTTGGCTTTTTCCTCAACACTTTGAATTAGTTCTTGGACTTTTTGGTCCTGATCCCTATCAGTAAAATAGGCTTTAAGAAAATCATCCATTTCCGATGTAAAAATCTTGAAATCACCAGCTTGGTCCTTTATGAGATAGAACTTGTCCAATACTGGATAAGTAGTTTTTATATTTATATATTTTAATTCATTATAGACATATACAATATATGCTCCATCCTGGTAGCTTTTCATTATATAACAAGTAATATCTCTAATATCGTCTAGAAATCGGGTTTCATTTTCTAATTCAGATAGGGGTTTGGCCTTATCTGGATCAGTTAATAGGCTTTTTACCAAGTCGTAGTCACAGGAAATATTTGCTACATAATAGTCATTAAAAAAGTTCTCTATTTCAGGAACTCCACCTTTTGTTAATTCAAAAACAGGAGCTGGTGATGGGGCTGATGTAGGACTGGGCGATGGTGTAGGTGGTAGACCAGCTAGATTGTTATCCTCCGCCTTATTTATTTCATTGACCTCTTGACTGGTCTCATCATTATTGTTGGTGTATATATTCTCCTGATTTAAGCTGGTAGCCTCACTTATATTTTTACTATTGGAAACTGGATAAAGGGTTCCAATTAAAAGGATTATGCCACCAAATCCCATACAATATATCAAGGTGAATATAAATGATTTTTTTATATTAGGCTTCATGTCTTACTCCTTAATGTAATATTAAATACTACAGTCCAATTTTAACTAATAATACTACAAATTACAAGTTAAATATAAATAAGATGTAACATATTTGTAACAACTTATTATTCTTCTTATTATTACTTGAGAAATATACTGGGATATATTAGAATTAATTCAATGATTAGTTATGGACTTATAAATAGCTATATACTTTTTTATAACATATGTTAAAATTAGATTATTAAACTACTAAAGTTAGGAGAAATGATATGGCAACTATTATCGATGGAAAAAAAACTTCAACAGAAATTAAAGATGAACTAAGAGAACAAGTGGCAAAGTTAAATAAGATAAATTCCGATGTAACCCTGTGTGTTATCCAGGTTGGAGCTGATCCTGCCTCGACTATTTATGTAAACAATAAGAAGAAGGCATGTGAATATATAGGTATCAAATCATTATCCTATGAACTTCCTGAAGAAACAACCCAGGACCAGCTTGTTGAGCTTATTAATGAGCTTAATGTCCAGCCTAAGGTAAACGGGATTTTGGTACAGTTACCACTGCCTAAGCATATTGATGAGGATAAAATCATACAGACCATATCTCCAGATAAGGACGTGGATGGCTTTCATCCCCAAAGCGTAGGAAGGTTAAGCATAGGTCAAAAAGGCTTTGTTTCTTGTACACCAGCCGGTATTGTGGAGCTTTTAAAACGTTATAATATTCCTATAGAGGGTAAGGAATGTGTTATAGTTGGAAGAAGTAATATAGTAGGTAAGCCTATGGCTATGTTAATGCTTAGGGAAAATGCAACAGTAACCGTATGCCATTCAAGAACAAAGAATCTGGCTGAAATTACAAAAAGAGCTGACATCTTAATAGTAGCTATTGGTAAAGCCAAATTTATAAGCAAGGAATATGTTAAAGAGGGTGCAGTTGTAATAGATGTGGGTATGCATAGAGATGAAAATAACAAGCTATGCGGTGATGTGGATTTTGATGATCTTGTAGATAAGGTTAAGGCTATAACTCCAGTACCAGGCGGAGTTGGCCCCATGACAATAGCAATGTTGATGCGTAACTGTGTGGAATCAGCAGTTATAAAATAATAATTGAAAATAATAAGGAAAAAATTAAATGGAGCATGATATGGACATATATTTTATTTCATTAGGTTGTGATAAAAACCTAGTAGACAGCGAGAACATGCTGGGAATTCTTCATGAGAATGGATACTCTATAACAGATGATGAATTGATGGCAGATATAATTATTGTTAACACCTGTTGCTTTATTCATGACGCTAAGGAAGAAAGTATACAAACCATCTTAGAGATGGCTCAGTATAAGGAGATTGGCAAGCTTAAGGCTTTAATTGTTACGGGTTGCTTGGCTGAACGATATAAGGATGAGATATTGAAGGAAATACCTGAGGTTGACGCACTTCTTGGAACTACAGGATTTACTGAGATTTTAAAGGTGGTTGAAGAGGTTTTAGAGGGAAATAGATCTACATACTTTGCCGACCTCAAGCAATTACCTAAAAATAAATCAAAAAGAATATTGTCTTCTATAAGTCATTATTCTTATCTTAAGATTGCTGAAGGATGTGATAAGCATTGTACTTATTGCATTATTCCAAAGGTAAGAGGAAACTATAGAAGCAGACCTATGGAAGACCTTCTAGAGGAGGCAAGATACCTGGCATCTCAGGGGATTAAAGAATTAATTATAGTTGCCCAGGAAACCACATTATATGGGACAGATATATACGGAAAAAAAACTTTGCCAGACCTATTAAGAAAGCTTTGTGAAATTGAAGGAATTGAGTGGATACGACTTTTATATTGCTATCCTGAGGAAATTACTTTGGAATTAATAGATGTGATAAAAAGCGAGTCAAAGATATGCAAATATCTAGACATACCAATTCAGCACTGCTCGGATAGAATTTTAAAACTAATGGGTCGTAGAACCTCTAAAGAGGATATTATAGGAATTGTAAATAGCTTAAGAGAGGAAATACCAGACATTACACTTAGGACCACATTGATTACTGGTTTTCCTACTGAAACAGATGATGAGCACCAGGAGCTTTTAAACTTTATTAAAGAACTTAGGTTTGAACGTTTGGGGGTATTTACCTACTCTAAGGAGGAGGATACTCCTGCCGCATTATTAAAGCCTCAGATTACAGCAAAGATTAAGAAAGCAAGGCAAAAACAACTAATGGAACTTCAACAATCCATAGTATTTGAACTATGTGACTCATATATAGGTCGGGAATTTGAAGTGATTATTGAAGGAAGAATAGCGGATAAGGAAGATGTATATGTGGGTAGAACCTATATGGATGGACCACAGGTGGATGGTTATATTTTCATAAACTCCGAGGATGACTTAATGTCTGGTGATATAGTTCGTGCTAAAGTTACTGGAGCAAATAATTATGATTTGATTGGAGATATTGTGAAAGGAAGTGCTGAATAATGAATTTACCCAACAAAATAACAATAGGTCGTGTTTTACTTATTCCCCTTTATTTGGTATTTATGTTAGTAACACAAATTCCATACGGGAGATATATAGCTGCTGCCATCTTTATAATTGCAGCAATTACAGATTCCATAGATGGTCATATTGCAAGAAAGAATAATTTGATTACTAACTTTGGTAAGTTCATGGATCCAATAGCTGACAAGCTTTTGGTATGTTCTGCCCTTATATGTTTTGTGGAGTTTAATCAAATACCTAGCTGGATTGCAATAATTATTATTGGAAGAGAATTTATTGTTAGTGGTTTTCGTCTTGTAGCATCTGACAGCGGTGTTGTAATACCAGCAGATGTGTGGGGAAAGATAAAAACCACAGTCCAAATTATAATGAGTATATTGCTTACAGTGAACTTGGATTATGAGGTTATAAATATTCTTGAGCGGATATTAGTGTATCTAGCACTTGCCTTAACAATTATCTCTATGATTGATTTCCTATATAAAAATCGAGAAATTATACTTGCTAATAAATAAAAACAAAGGGGTCCTATCTTATGATAGTTGAATTAATTAGTATAGGTACTGAGCTTCTTATGGGCAACATTATTAATACAAATGCAAATTATTTATCCATTCAATGTGCCAATCTGGGTTTTTCTATGTATCATCAGGTTACAGTTGGAGATAATAAGGGTAGACTTAGTGAGGCCATAAAAACTGCTCTTCTTAGGTCGGATATAATAATCTTAACAGGTGGACTTGGTCCAACATCCGATGATATTACTAAAGAAACCCTAGGACAAATCCTAGGACGGAGACTTGTTATGGACCAGCATTCACGTCAAAGAATTTTGTCTTATAAAGTCAAATTCCAAAGAGGAGAATCCTTTGATAAGGAAATGGAAAAAATCACAGAAAACAATTGGAAGCAAGCCTTAAAGATTGAGGATTCAATTGTTATTGATAATAATAATGGGACTGCCCCAGGATATATAGTAGAGGATGATGATAAGATTATTATCCTATTACCTGGGCCTCCTTCTGAGATGAAACCTATGTTTGAGAAGGATATGTTACCATATCTTAAAAGACTACAGGATAAGGTTTTTCTTACAAAAATGGTGAAAATATGTGGTATCGGTGAGAGTCAGGCAGAAACCATGATTATGGATTTGATTAATAATCAGACTAATCCCACTATAGCCCCATATGCCAAGGGTGGAGAGGTACACTTTAGGATTACAGCATCAGCAGATACTTTAGATACTGCGGGTAAGCTAATTAGTCCTATAATTAATGAGATAGAAAAACGCTTTGCTAATAATATTTACACCACGAGTGAGGATGTGACACTGGAAGAAGCTGTAGTAAAGCTTTTGCTTTTGCATAAGTTAACTCTAGTTACTGCAGAATCATGTACAGGAGGCCTGTTATCTGGAAGAATTGTAAATGTATCTGGTTCGTCAGAGGTGTTTACGGAGGGTTTTATTACTTATTCCAATCAAGCTAAACAGAAATATCTTAAAGTGAGTCAAGAAACGTTATTAACTTATGGTGCAGTTAGTGAGCAAACTGCCAGGGAAATGGCAATTGGTGCCATTGAAGCCTCAGCATGTGATGTTAGCTTAGCGGTGACTGGATTAGCAGGACCAGGTGGTGGTACAAAGGATAAGCCCGTGGGACTCGTGTATATTTCCTGCCATATAGGAGGAGAAACCATAGTAAGAGAATATCAATTTAAGGGTAATAGAGATAAAATAAGAAAACGAAGTGTAGTTGCAGCCTTAGATTTGCTTCGCAGAAGTATAATGGATGTATATGGCTAACTTTGAGATATACACATGTAATTTACTGTAATTATTTGCAATATATTAAAATATACAGTTAGTTTCATAATTATATATAAATCAGCAGGCTTTATATATAAAATGATATAATTTTCATAAATTAATTGAAAATATACCATAGAAATGACACAGTTATAGGATATTATAGTATCAATAGATTATTTTGTTAAGTTTCTTGAAAGGAAGGTTGTTATGAAACGATACAACAAGTATTTGATCTTGATACTTATACTGGTCAGTATCTTAAGTATAACAGGATGCAAAATAAACACCTTTAAGAATTCTGATGAGGATGATAACATAACAGATATTACCAGTGGTCCATCACCAACAGGTCAGGACGCTTCTGAACTTGATTCTGAAACTAATCCTGAACATGGTACTTATGGGATAGAGATTGAGACAAGCAATGTGACAAATGATGAATCATCACCAGTCGTTATACAACCAACTGATAACAAGCAATTACTAATATATGTAGTAAACACCTCCGGAGATTTAGAAGCCCTTACGGCTTTGACATCTGCCGATAGTGAGATTACCCCAGAACTAGTGGTAAAGACAGTGGTTGACTCTATGGCTGATCAATCATTAATTATTGGAATAGAAAGCGTTACTACTAAGGATGATGCTGTGATAGTAAGCTTTAAATCTGATAAAGCTCCATTAAAAAATGTTGGTTCAGGTTTAGAGGAAAACATTCTCAATGCAATAGCCCAAAGTATAACAGATAATCTAGATGATTATCATAAAGTAATATATAGAGTAGAGGGTGGACCTTATCAGAGCGGACATATAGAGCTTGGTATAGATGAGGTATATCATGAGGAGCCTTGATTATTAATAGTGGGTATAATAATATAACTTGCTTACATTAGGTAATTGCGATACATAAAAACGTAATCGACAATTACCTAAATTTATGTTATTCTATATAAATCAAAATAGGTGGTAGATGATGGGGAAAGTATGTGTTATAGGAGGCGGTGCCTCCGGTATGATAGCCGCTATTGCAGCGGCACAAAACGGGCATGAGGTTAATTTGTTTGAGAAAAACGAGAAACTAGGTAAAAAGTTATATATTACAGGCAAGGGAAGGTGTAATATAACAAATGCCTGCGATAGTAATATTTTCTTTCAAAACATAATCTCTAATCCCAAGTTCTTATACGGGGCATATCAGCAATTTAATGGAGAAGATGTAATAGATTTTTTTAAGCAACTTTCATTAAATACTAAAATAGAAAGAGGAAATCGGGTGTTTCCCATATCTGATAAGTCATCCGATGTGATATCCGCATTAAGAAAAGAACTAGAAAGTCAAGGAGTTATTATTCATTATAAATGTGAAGTTAGTGATTTGCTATTCAAGGATGGTAGCTTTCATGGACTTAGGTTAAAGGGGTCGGATAAAGAGATTTCTGGAGATTCGGTAATTATAGCTACTGGAGGACTTTCTTACCCACTTACTGGTTCTACTGGCGATGGCTACCAATTTGCAAAAAAGGCTGGTCATACTGTTACAGCCTTGTCTCCTTCTCTGGTACCTATTCATGTGGCTGAGGATTATATTAAAGACCTTATGGGCCTATCACTAAAAAACATTGAAGTAAAAATCAAATCAGGAAAAAAGGAAATATATAAGGATTTTGGTGAGTTGGTATTTACTCATTTTGGAGTAAGTGGCCCAGTGATACTGAGCGCCAGCCGTCATATTATTCCTTATCTTGACAAAGGAGATAAGCTTACATTAAGTATAGATTTAAAACCTGGTCTTTCTATCCAACAACTAGATGCACGGATACTAAGGGATTTTGAAGAATTTAAGAACAAGCAATTCAAGAATTCTTTGAACCGCCTATTGCCAAATAAACTAATAGATGTTATTATTCGTCTAAGTTATATAAATCCTGATAAGCAAGTGAATTCGATTACAAAGCAGGAGCGGCATAATCTAGTGGAATTGTTAAAGAACTTTAGCCTAAGTATTACAAAGCTAGGTCCATTTAGCCAAGCAGTAATCACAAAGGGAGGGGTTAATGTTAAGGAAATCAATCCTTCGACTATGGAATCAAAGCTTATTAAAAACATGTATTTTGTAGGTGAGGTTCTTGATTTAGATGGACTAACAGGTGGGTTTAATCTACAGATTGCTTGGTCTACAGGATATCTAGCAGGAAAATCTGTTTAATATAATTATGAAGGATCTAAGAATATATAATTGGAGGCATTTATGAGTAATTATTTTAGCATAGCAATAGATGGACCTGCTGGAGCAGGAAAAAGCACTATAGCCAAAAAAATAGCAAAAAAGTTAGATTTTATTTATGTGGATACTGGCGCCATGTATAGGGCCTTAGCCTTGTATTTTATTAGAAACAAGATTAGTTCTAATGATAAAGAGCAGATTGAAAAAGCCTGTGATAGGGTTGATGTTACTATAGAGTATAAAGATGGAGAACAGCAGGTCCTATTAAATGGTGAGAATGTAAGTGGTCTTATTCGTACTGAAGAAGTAGGTAATATGGCCAGTGCATCATCAGTATATCCTGTTGTTAGATTAAAACTGGTTGAGCTTCAGAGAAGCCTTGCTAGTAAGGCTAATGTGGTTATGGATGGAAGGGAAATAGGGACCTTTGTGCTTCCAGAAGCTAATCTCAAAATTTATCTTACTGCCAGTAGTGAGGAACGGGCTAGGAGAAGATTTCTGGAGCTTAAAGAAAAAGGAATAGCTGCCGATATAGGTGAAATAGAAAAGGATATTATTGAAAGAGACACCAGGGATATGAATAGAGAATTTGCTCCCTTAAAGCAGGCTGATGATGCCATTGTGTTAGATTCCTCTAATATGGCCATAGATGAAGTAGTAGATACTATCATTAAACATTTTAATAAAATAAGATGAGGGTATCAAATTAGCACATAAGTTTATGAAAGGAAGCTTTATATTGAAAATAAATGTCGCCAAGAACATAGGTTTTTGTTTTGGAATAGAAAGAGCCGTTGATCTCGTATATAATGAAATAGAAAAAGGTGGACACATTTATACATATGGTCCCATAACTCACAATGAGGAGGTTCTTAAAGACCTAAGTAATAAAGGAGTTAGAGTTATAGAATCCCTTAAAGAATTAAATGAAATACCTAAGGGAACAATAATTATACGTGCTCACGGTTTATCAAAAAATCAGATAGATGAGCTTTCATCACATGGCCACCTGGTCATGGATGCAACATGCCCATTTGTTAAGAAAATTCACAAATCAGTAAGTAAGCATAATGATCGTCATATTATTATTGTAGGAGATACTCTTCATCCTGAGATACAGGGAATTGTTGGATGGTGTGAGAATGATAATTATACAGTAATACAAGACGTAGAGGATGCCAACAAGCTTAAGCTTCCATTAAGCTCAAAACTCTGCATTGTTGCACAGACGACATTTAATTACAATAGATTTGAAGAATTAGTTGAAATAATATCAAAAAAAGGTTATGATATACTTGTTTTAAATACCATCTGTAATGCTACACAGTTAAGACAAACCGAAGCATACGAATTGGCAAAGAATTCGGATGCTATGATTGTAATAGGTGGTAAGCAAAGCTCCAATACTAGGAAGCTTTATGAGATTTGCAAAAAAGAATGTGAAAATACTTACTATATACAGAAACCAGATGACTTGGATTTAAATTCGTTTAAATCTTTTCGTAATGTAGGTATTACAGCAGGGGCTTCAACCCCACACAATATTATCAAGGAGGTTCTAACCGTTATGTCGGAAAAGAGTTTTGAACAATTATTGGAGGAAGAAAATGTAGTAGAAATAAACAACGGTGATGTTGTGGAAGGAATTGTCTTGGGTGTTAAAGAAGATGAAATCATCTTAAATATAGGCTACAAGTCGGAAGGTATCATTACAAGAAATGAATATACCAATACACCAAATTTAGATTTGACTACAGTAGTTAAACCCGGAGATACGATGGAGGCTAAGGTTCTTAAGGTTAATGATGGTGAAGGACAAGTTGCCCTAACCTATAAGCGTCTTGCCGCAGAAAAGGGTAATAAGAGATTAGAAGAAGCATATAACAATAAGGAAGTACTTAAAGCAAAAGTTGCAACAGTACTAAATGGTGGCTTAAGCGTTATTATTGATGAAGCCAGAGTGTTTATACCTGCTAGCTTAATTTCTGATACCTATGAAAAGGATTTATCAAAATATGAAGGACAAGAGATTGAATTTGTTATCACAGAATTCAATCCAAGAAAGAGAAGAGTTATTGGTAATCGTAAGCAGTTAATTTTAGCTGAAAAAGCTGTGCTTAAGAAAGAACTCTTCGAGAAAATTGAAATTGGTATGACCGTAGAAGGAACAGTGAAAAACATTACTGACTTTGGTGCATTTATTGATCTTGGAGGAGCTGATGGACTACTTCATATTTCAGAAATGTCCTGGGGCCGTGTTGAAAATCCTAAGAAGCTCTTTAAAATTGGTGATAAGCTTACAACCTTTATTAAGGATATTCAAGGAGAAAAGATTGCACTTAGCTTAAAGTTTGATGACAAGAATCCATGGGTTTCAGCAGAGGAAAAATACGCTAATGGTAACATTGTAACTGGTAAGGTTGCTAGAATGACAGATTTCGGTGCATTTATTGAATTAGAGCCAGGAATTGATGCTCTACTTCATGTGTCTCAGATTTCTAAAGACCATGTTGAGAAGCCATCTAATGTTTTATCTATAGGTGAAGAAGTTACTTCTAAAGTAGTAGAGTTTAATAAAGAGGATAGAAAAATCAGCCTGAGTATTAAAGCTATGGAGATGAGTGATAATGATGAGTCTTCAGTTGAAGTTGCTGATACCGAGGAAACTACAGACATACAAGAGACTACATTAGAAGTTAAAGACCAAGAGGAAAACCTATCAGAGACAGAAACAACTTCAGATGAAGCATAAACTGGATTATATAATAACTTTCAAAGGACAAAGGAGATACCGATGTGCTAGGAAGCTACGAAGCATTTAAAGATTCTATTTATGATTTAGCTACAATTGATTTAAGTTCATATAAAGAACGACAGATGAAGAGGCGGATTGATTCATTAATTAATAGACATGGAATCAAATCATATAAAGACTATGTAGAAAGATTAAGAACCGATAAGTTGATATATAATGAATTTATAAATTATATAACTATTAATGTATCGGAATTTTATCGAAATCCGGATCAATGGAAGATTTTGGAAGAAGATGCGTTTCCCTTTCTTTTTAGTAATTTCGGTGAGGAATTAAAGATATGGAGTGCTGCATGCTCAACTGGAGATGAACCATATTCTATAGTTATGCTATTATCCAAATATATTCCATTAAATAAGATAAAGATTATTGCGACGGATATTGATAGGCTAGTAATTGAAAAGGCTAAAATTGGCATATATGATGAAAAAAGTCTAAAATCTCTTCCTAAGGAATATGTGGATAAGTATTTTACCAAGCTAGATCATAAGACATATCAGATAGATGATAAAGTCAAAGCATGTGTTGAATTTAGGCATCATGATTTACTAAAGGATTCCTATCCTTCAGATTGCCATTTAATTGTATGTCGTAATGTATTGATTTATTTTACTGATGAAGCTAAGAACAATATTTATTTAGGATTTCAAAATGCTTTAAAAAAGGATGGCATATTGTTTGTAGGCAATACTGAACAGATGCTTTGGGCTAGTGATTTGGGCTATCGCATATTTAAGTCATTCTTCTACATTAAGTCATAATTTTTTAAGTAATAGGAAACACGTCCTATTAGATTGAAACATAATACATTAATTGTAAAGGAGGTTAAGGTTCTTGGAAGTAAGAGAACTTAACCTCCATCTCTTATGTATACCTATAAGTATTATAATTTAATGTTGATTTTTCATATGATATCTAGTATATTGATTTATAGATTAGCCATAGGAATATATTACACCTTGTTTTATGGCTAATGTAATACAAAAGCATAATATATGCAGATAGGAGTTAATATGCAAAAAACGATTACTGTTGCTGTTGACGCAATGGGAGGTGACAATGCTCCTCATGAAATTGTTAAGGGGGCTGTGCTTGCTGTACAAGATAAAAAAGATATACTAGTAAAGCTAGTTGGCAAAGAAGATGTCATTAGTAAGGAACTTAGTGGATATGATTATGATAAAGAAAGAATAATTATTGTAAATGCAGAGGATAATATCTCCAATAATGAGCCACCTGTCATAGCTATTCGCCGAAAGAAGAACTCCTCAATCGTTGTTGCATTAAATCTGGTGAAGAATGGTGAGGCTGATGCCTTTGTTTCAGCGGGAAGTACAGGTGCAGTCTTGGCTGGAGGTCAGCTTATTATTGGAAGGATAAAGGGTGTTGAACGCCCTCCTCTTGCTCCAGTTATTCCCACAATGGCTGGTGCATCCTTACTAATAGACTGTGGTGCAAATGTTGATGCCAGGCCATCCCATCTTGTGCAATTTGCAAAAATGGGTTCCATTTATATGGAGAATATTATGGGAGTTAAAAACCCAAGGGTTGCAATTGTAAATATTGGTGCTGAAGAAGAAAAGGGTAATGCATTAGTCAAGGAGACCTTTCCCCTACTTAAAGATCTGACTGATATTAATTTTATTGGAAGTATAGAGTCCAGAGATATTCCCCATGGCTATGCAGATGTAATTGTTTGCGAAGCTTTTGTTGGTAATGTAATACTTAAACTATATGAGGGACTTGGTGAAGGTCTAATTAAGAAGGTCAAGGAAGGGCTTATGAGCACTACAAAGAGCAAGATAGGAGCTCTATTAAGTAAATCAGCCCTAAAGAAAACCTTAAAGGCCTTTGATTATTCCCAGTATGGAGGAGCCCCTCTATTGGGACTTAAAGGGCTAGTAGTAAAAACTCACGGGAGCTCAAAGAGTAATGAGATAAGAAACTCCATTCTCCAATGTGTAAGTTTTACTGAACAAAATATTAAAGAGAAAATTGAAGAGAATTTAAAGGTGTATGAATAAATAAAAAGAAGGGTGAATGAATATGGAATTTGAAAAGTTGCAAAAAATCATCAGTGAGGTTTTGAATGTTGATACTGGCGATATTACCATGGAGACTACATTTGTGGATGATCTTGGAGCAGATTCTCTTGATTTGTTTCAAATTATTATGGGCATTGAAGAGGAATTCGATATTGAAATCGAAAATGAAGACGCTGAAAACATTAAAACAGTTGGGGATGCCGTAGAACAAATCAAAAATGCAACTAACTAACATTTATATTAGTGCTAGGTAAAAGCCCTACGAATAAGGTTTTCCTTATTTTATGGGCTTTTCTTGCTTATTTGCAGGTTGGCTAAAACCTTATAAGCATATTTATCAAGAGGAGGATTAGACTTAATGAGTATGAGACACATATCAGATATATCCTTTCCTTTATTGGAGGATAAAATCGGGTATTATTTTAAAGATCCTAAACTTCTTATCCATAGCTTAACTCATAGTTCATATGCAAATGAAATGAGAATGAATAAGGAAGATAGTAACGAGCGACTTGAGTTTCTCGGAGATGCAGTTTTGGAGCTTGTAACAAGCGAATATGTGTTTGAAATTCATCAACATGTATCTGAGGGAGACCTAACTAAGCTTAGAGCAAGCATTGTTTGTGAACAAACCCTATCATCCTGTGCTAAGGACATGAATATAGGTGACTTTCTCTTGTTAGGCAAGGGTGAAGATGCCTCTGGAGGACGGGAACGTAAATCAATTCTTTCGGATGCCTTAGAAGCAATAATCGGGGCTATATATCTTGATGGTGGTTTTACTAGTGCAAAAGAGTTTATCCATAAAATAATCTTAAGTAATGCAAACTTAGAGGAGCTCTTTTTCGATAGCAAGACTATCTTACAAGAAATAGTTCAAAATGAAAACAACAAGCAAAAAATACGTTACAAGCTTATATCTGAAGAAGGTCCAGACCATAATAAATCATTTACTATGGCTTTATTTGTTGGAAATGAGCAGGTAGGTTGCGGTGTTGGTAGAACAAAAAAAGCAGCTGAGCAAAAGGCTGCACAAGAAGCAATTAAAATACTAAAAAAAAGATATAAATAGGTGTGATAAAGCCACTCCTATGTTCAATAAACGAATGGAGACAAAAAATGTATTTAAAAAGTATAGAAATACATGGTTTTAAGTCCTTTGCTAATAAAATGCTACTAGAATTTAATGATGGTATAACAGCAATTGTAGGACCTAATGGTAGTGGTAAAAGCAACATAGCAGATGCAGTCCGTTGGGTATTAGGAGAACAAAGTGCAAAGCAGCTAAGAGGTTCAAAGATGGAGGATGTTATTTTCTCTGGTACAGAGATGAGAAAGCCTCTAGGCTACGCCTATGTTACCCTAACAATGGATAATTCAGACCATAAGTTAGCTATTGATTTTGAAGAGGTAACTGTAACAAGAAAGGTATATCGTTCAGGTGAAAGTGAATACATGATTAATGGTTCATCTTGCAGATTAAAGGATATACAGGAATTATTTATGGATACTGGTATCGGCAAGGAAGGCTATTCTATTATTGGACAAGGCCAGATAGATAAAATACTGAGCGGAAAACCTGAAGACAGAAGAGAACTTTTTGATGAGGCGGCGGGAATTGTAAAATTCAAAAAGAGAAAATATACTGCTGAAAAAAATCTTGAGGAAGAGAGACTAAATCTTTCTAGGGTATCTGATATTATAGTTGAAATAGAAAGGCAACTAGGGCCCCTTGAGAAGCAATCTGAGACAGCAAAGGTTTACCTAGAATATAAGGAAGAACTAAAGGATCTTGAGGTGGCCTTGTTTTTAAAGGAATACGATAAGATCAATAAATCAAAAGAGGACAATCAAAACAAGCTTGATATAGCCACTCAAAATATGGAATCTATAAAGCTTGAATATGAGAACACTAAGGAAGAGTATAAAAAATTAGAACTAGAGCTAGAGAAGGCTGGTTTAAAGATTGAAGCTGATAGATCCTATTACAATGAGCTCTTACTTAAAAAGGAAAAGGCAGAGGGTGAAATAAAGCTATTAAATGAGCAAATTAATTCACTTCTCCAAAATGATGAGTATTATCAAGAAAGAATTCATGCAAGTGAACAGGAAATACTTTCAAAAAAGACAGAGGAGCAAGAATATTTCAGTCAAAAAGAAGAAATAGACTTTAATCTCTCTAAAATTGATGATAAGTTAGTTAATGCTTTACTTGAATTAGATAGGATAAAAGAAAATATTGCAAGGTATACAGGGGAGATAGAATCCTGTAGCAATTCCATATTTGAGTATCTAAATTCGAATTCAGCTATTAAAAGTAATATCCAAAGATATGAAACCATGCTAGAGCAAAACACAATACGAAAGTCTCAGCTAAATCAAAAAATAATTCATAATAAAAGCGAAGAGGATATTCATGATGAAGAAATCAGAAAATCCAAGGAGCATTTGAATGATGTTTCAGATGAAATTATTAGCTATAACAATAATTGCTCTATTATTAATAAAGATATTCAAGAAACTCAAGACAACATTGAGAAAATCAATCATAAACTAAATGAGCTTCAGAGAACCTATCATGTTGAAAAATCTAAGCTAGAATCCTTAATAAACCTTACAGAAAGATATGAAGGATATGGCAATAGTATTAAGAGAGTTATGGAACAAAAGCCACATAAACCTGGAGTTGTTGGGGTAGTTGCTGATATCATCAAGACTGTTAAGGAATATGAAACAGCAATTGAAACAGCCTTAGGTAGTACCATACAAAACATAGTAACAGAGGATGAAGCTACTGCTAAAGACTTAATTGCTTATTTGAAAAAGAATAGGTATGGAAGGGCAACATTTCTACCCCTTACCAACATAAGCTCAGGTAAAAGTCTACATAATCATCAAGCATTAAAGGAAAATGGAGTTATTGGAATCGCTAGTAAGCTTGTGGAGGTTGATTCAAAATATAATGCATTAATTGAGTATTTACTTGGTAGAATAATTGTTGTAGATAATATTGATAATGCTAGCATGATTGCCAGAAAATTTAATTATACTCTTCGTATCGTAACCAAGGAAGGAGAATCCCTTACACCGGGAGGCTCTATATCAGGTGGAGCTTATAGAAATGTAAGCAATCTATTGGGAAGACGGAGGGAAATTGAAGGCTTAGAGGCAAGGATTAAGAAACTTCAAAAGCAGGCTAAGGACCTTAATGAAGATAAGGAAAAGGAAGATAAAAAAAGGGCCGACTTACTTATCAAACTTGAAGAAGCTAAAACAATTCTTCAGGAAAAATATCTCTTGCAAAACACAGCAAAGATAAGCCTAGAACAAGCAGAAACTAAAAAGCTTGAAGCAAAAGCAGTATATGAGGATTATGTAAAAGAGCTAGAGGAAATAGAAAGTCAGGCAATAGAGTTAAAGCAAAACCTTGATGACTTAAGTAAAGCTCTGGCAGATAATCTGTCTAAAAATTCCGAGATGGAGAAAAGAATTGAAGAACTTAATATACTCCTTTCAAAAGAAAGACAAGCAGAAAGTATAGCAAGTGACAAGGCTTCATCCTTAAAAATGGAATTATCATCCTTAGAGCAAAGCAATCATTATATTATGGAGAATATTAGTCGATTAAAAAGAGAGATTGAACGAATATATAATGATCAGGCATCCATCAAATTGGATATGGAGAGGACTTATAAGACTGTTGAAGAAAAGAAACTTAGCATTAGTAATACAGAGTCTATTGTTAACGAAACAAATGATGCTCTAGAAAAACTAAATGAGCTTATAGAGAGTCAGATAAAAGAAAGAGACCAGACCACTAAAATTCATAAGAATTTCTTTGAAAAGAGAGATGACCTGTCTGGACGAATCCATGATTTGGATAAGGAGTGTATAAGACTTACTAACCAAAAAGAAAAACTTATAGACCAGCTTGACCAAGAGATGAATTATATGTGGAACGAATATGGACTAACTCTTACTACAGCAGTAGAATACACTGGTGATAAAGAATTAAGTCTAACTAGTGCCAAAAAATCCATACAGGAAATTCGTCACAAGATAAAAGAGCTTGGCGATGTAAATGTAAATGCTATAGAAGATTTTAAAAATATGTCTGAACGCTATGTTTTCCTCACAGCCCAAAGAGAGGATTTGATTAAGGCAGAAGAAGCACTCCTAGAAATAATCAAAGAATTAGATGAGGAAATGAAGCTACAGTTTAAAAAACAGTTTGAAGCAATTAATCAAGAGTTTGAAAGGGTTTTCAAAGAGTTATTCGGTGGAGGAAAGGCTAGCTTACAGTTAACAGATAATGAGGATGTCTTAGAGGCTGGTATCCATATTAATGCACAGCCTCCTGGTAAAAAGCTACAAAACATGATGCAGCTATCAGGTGGAGAGAAAGCCTTAACAGCTATAAGCCTATTATTTGCAATATTAAACCTAAAACCATCTCCATTTTGTCTATTGGATGAGATAGAAGCGGCACTCGATGACTCCAATGTAAAACGGTTTGCAAAATATCTTAGAAAACTTTCTAATGAAACTCAATTTATAATAATAACACATAGAAGAAACACAATGGCTGCTGCAGATATACTATATGGAATTACAATGCAAGAAAAGGGTATATCAACCCTAGTATCTGTCAGCTTAATTGAAAATGAACTTGATAAATAGATAAAAACTTAGTTGATTAATGGAGGTTACAATGGGAGAAAGCAAAACCGGGTTTTTCGGTAAATTAGTTAAAGGTCTAGCAAAGACCCGAAATAGTATTGCCCAAGGGATAGATGCTATTTTTAGCGGGTTTTCTAGTATTGATGAGGATTTTTATGAAGAATTAGAAGAGACACTGATAATGGCAGATATTGGTATTAATGCAACCACATCTATTTTGGATAATCTTAGAGCAAGGGTTAAGGAAGACAAAATAAAAGATCCTCAAGAATGTAGGGAGATTCTAATAAATACCATTAAGGAACAGATGGATGTTAAAGAAACTGCCTATGATTTTGAAAATAAAAAGTCCATCATATTAGTAATGGGTGTTAACGGAGTAGGTAAAACCACTACTGTAGGTAAGTTGGCTGGCCAGCTAAGGGAACAGGGGAAGAAGGTTATACTTGCTGCTGCTGACACTTTTAGGGCAGCAGCTATAGAAC